>ERZ773210.3341-NODE-3341-length-11524-cov-4.169849_pt1 | contig 11524 bp, 8 predicted proteins | sample MGYA00580528_ERZ773210 | MGnify/ENA primary metagenome ERZ773210 (study PRJEB29015, sample SAMEA2737769) | human gut metagenome | biome: human gut; feature: human-associated habitat; material: faeces | place: China | collected 2012 ...
ATGATCTACCTCTCCGGCCCCGGCCACGGCGGCAACGCCATGGTCGCGCAGGACTGGCTGGACGGCAGCTATACGGAGGTCTACCCCAACATCACGCGCGATAAGGAGGGCATGCAGAAGCTCTTCAAGCGCTTCTCCTTCCCCGGCGGCATCCCGAGCCATGTCGCGCCCGAAACGCCGGGCTCTATCCACGAGGGCGGCGAGCTGGGCTATTCCCTCTCCCACGCCTTCGGCGCGGTGGCGGATAACCCCGACCTGATCGCGGCCTGCGTCGTCGGCGACGGCGAGGCCGAGACCGGCCCGCTCGCAACGTCCTGGCACGGCAACAAGTTCATGAACCCGATCACCGACGGCGCAGTCCTGCCGATCCTGCACTTAAACGGCTTCAAGATCGCAAATCCGACCATCTTCTCCCGCATGAGCCACGAGGAGGTCGAGTGCTTCTTCCGCGGCTGCGGCTGGGAGCCGCGCTTTGTCGAGGGTGACGAGCCCGAGACGATGCACCAGCAGATGGCCGCCGCGGTCGACTGGGCCATCCGCGAGATCAAGCGCATCCAGCGCACCGCGCGAGAGAGCGGCAAGGCGAGCCGCCCCCGCTGGCCGATGCTCGTGCTGCGCACCCCGAAGGGCTGGACCGGTCCGAAGGAGGTCGACGGCAACGCGATCGAAGGCAGCTGGCGTGCCCATCAGGTGCCCATCTCCATGGGCGCGGATGAAAGCAAGCACCTGCCGCTGCTCGAACAATGGCTGCGCTCCTACAAGCCCGAAGAGCTCTTCAACGAGGACGGTACGCCGGTCGAGCTGATCGCGTCCTTCCCGCCCAAGGGCGAGCACCGCATGGGCGCAAACCCGCACGCCAACGGCGGTCTTCTCCTGCGCGACCTGCGCACGCCCGACTTCCGCGACTACGCGGTCGATATCCCCGCCCCCGGCGAGGTCGAGGCGCAGGACATGTACGTCCTTGGCACCTATGTCCGCGATGTGATGAAGCTCAACATGGAGTCGCGCAACTTCCGCATCTTCGCACCCGACGAGACGGCGTCCAACCGTTTGCAGGCCGTGTTTGACGTCACGGGCCGCCGCTTCCTCGACAAGCAGGTCGAGGGCATCGACGAGCACCTTGACCCCGACGGCCGCGTGATGGACTCCATGCTCTCCGAGCACTTCTGCGAGGGCTTCCTCGAAGGTTACCTGCTGACGGGCCGCCACGGCTTCTTTGACAGCTACGAGGCCTTCATCCGCATTGTCGACTCGATGTTTTCCCAGCACGCCAAGTGGCTCAAGATGTGCAATGAGCTCCCCTGGCGCCACGATATCGCCTCTCTCAACTATATCCTCGCCTCCAACGTCTGGCAGCAGGACCACAACGGCTTCACGCATCAGGACCCCGGCTTCCTCGACCACGTCGCCAACAAGAAGGCCGACGTCGTGCGCATGTATCTGCCGCCCGATGCCAACTGCCTGCTCTCCTGCTTCGACCACTGCATCAAGAGCCGTAACTATGTGAACGTCATCGTCGCGAGCAAACACCCGCGCCAGCAATGGCTGACAATGGAGCAGGCCGTCAAGCACTGCACGCAGGGCATCGGCATCTGGGAGTGGGCCTCGAACGATCAGGGCCAGGAGCCCGACGTCGTCATGGCCTGCTGCGGCGACACGCCAACGCTTGAGACTCTTGCCGCTGTGACGATCCTGCGCCGCGAGCTGCCGGAGCTCAAGATCCGCGTCGTGAACGTCGTCGACCTGATGAAGCTCCAGCCGCACACCGAGCATCCCCACGGCCTGACCGACGCAGAGTACGACACGCTCTTTACCAAGGACAAGCCCATCATCTTTGCCTACCACGGCTATCCCACGCTGATCCACGAGCTGACCTACCGCCGCCACAACCGCAACCTGCACGTGCGCGGATATAAGGAGGAAGGCACGATCACGACCCCGTTCGACATGCGCGTGCTCAACGATATCGACCGCTTCGATCTCGTCATCGACACGGTGCAGCGCCTGCCGCAGCTCGGCAACCGCGGTGCTTACCTCATCCAGAAGATGAACGACAAGCTCGTTGAGCACCGCCAGTATATCAAGGACAACGGCGTGGATCTGCCCGAGGTCCGCGCGTGGAAGTGGAACGACGGCAAGGGCGTTGAGGTGTAAAAGGAGGAAAGCAATGCGTATTGCGATCCCTGTTGTGAGTGGGGAGGTTTTCTCCCCGCTCGCCAATGCCGAAGCCTTCCATTTTTATGAGGACGACCACGGAAAGATCGTGCGCGAGTTCCTCGAGCCGATGGGAGAAAGCGGCACCGACGCTGCCGTCGGCCTTTTGGAGCGTTACGGCATCGACGCGCTGCTCTGCGGCACGATCGACGACACCGAGCGCACCGCTGTCGGCATGGCGGGCATCATGCTCTTCCCCGGCTATTCCGGCAAGGCAGACGACGCCGCGCTGCGCTTTCTGAGCGGCAGCGTCGTGTCCGACCCGAACAACCACTGCAACGCCTGCGGCTTCAAAGGAGCGTGCTCCCTGAAGGATAAAGGCGGCTGCGGCGGCAACTGAACAGCAAAAAGGAGCAAGCTTTCGGCTTGCTCCTTTTTTGCTTGATATTGTTACGATGCGGGGCGCGTGGTGGAGAGGAAGTCCGAGTTGATCCAGCCAAACTTACCGTCCACGCTGACGAACGTCCACCCATCCTGCTTGGCCGCAGCCTGTACCTCGCTGCCGAGCGACACGGTCGTGACCTTGTCATAGCTCGTGCCCGGGCCGCTCCGCAGATTCACGCCGCCGGTGGTGTAGTAGATGTAATACTTGTCGTACACAGTGCTCGGCTTGACGGAGACCTCGTCATGGCCCGTGAGGTCGAGCCAGTCGATCGTGTCGCCGCCCGTCTGATTATCGCCGGTCGTGTTATCGCCCTGCGTGGGGTCGCCCACATCGTTCTCTCCGGTGATCGAGCCATCTTCGCCGGTCACAGTCTGGCCGTCCTCGCCCGTCTGCGAGCCGCCGCGCAGCTGCTCGATTTTCGTCTGCGCCGCAGCAAGATCGCTGCGCGCGCTCTTGAGCTTGAAGCCCAGCACGACCACCGTAATCAGGAGCACCAGCGAAAGCGCCAGCAGTCCCATAAAAAGCACATAAAGCGGATTGCGCCGCGGTTTGCGGCGGCTGACCCGACGTCCTTCCATAATGATTCCCCCTTATCGGTTTGTTCGCCTTTATTGTACATAATTTTCACAAGTTATGTCAAGTGCCTTTCCTCTTTAGACGCGCAAATTCACAAAAAGTTCCCGCCCGGTGCAAAAAAAGGAGATGACCAAGGCCATCTCCTTTCAGCGGATTTACTTTTTGTTTGCGCGCTCCTTGCGGCGCTCGAGGAATTCCTTGGGCTCGGCCTCGGCGAGCTTGCGCTCGCGGCGCTCGAGGACTTCCCTGGGCTTTTCGGTGATCGCGCCGGCGGCCTTGAGAGATTCCTTTGTCGCCAGCGGGCCGACCAGCTCGTAGATCAGCACGGAGAAGAGGATGATGTTGCGGATCAGCTCGCCATCCGCGCCGAGCGCCTGCGCGCTCACGCACATACCGAGCGCCACACCCTCCTGCGGCAGCAGCATGATGCCAAGGTACTTCTGCACCGTGTGGTCACAGCCCACCGCCTTGGCCGACCAGCGCGCGCCGCAATACTTGCCGGCCGAGCGCGCGATGATGTACACAACGCCGATGAGCACGAGCACACCCTGAGAAAAGACGCTCAAGCGCAGGTTTGCGCCGCTCACGACAAAGAACACCGCCAACATCGGCGTGCTCCACTTGTCCGCGCGGTTCATCAAATCGTCCGACAGCGGGCAGATGTTGCAGAACACCGTGCCGAGCATCATGCACACGAGCAGCGGCGAAAAGCCGCAGTCCACGCCCGCGACAGTAAAGTCCACTGCGGACAGGCCGACCATCAGAAAGATGAACGCGATGCTCAGCGACAGACGGTTGGAGTTCGAGCGGAACATCGTCTCAAGCTTCGTGAGCACGAAACCCGCAAGCGCGCCGAGCAGCAGCGAGCCGACGATCTCAATGAGTGGAGAGAGCAAAATGCTTGCGAGGCTGAACTGTGCGCTGTCCATCGCGCGGGCAATACCGAAGGATACGGCAAATGCGATGAGACCCACCGCGTCGTCGAGCGCGACGATCGGCAGCAGCAGATCCGTGAGCTCACCCTTGGCCTTGTACTGGCGCACGACCATCAGCGTCGTCGCAGGTGCGGTGGCCGTGGCGATCGCGCCGAGTGTGATGGCCGCAGGGACGGACAGCACGTCGGGGCGCAGGAAGTGGAAGATCACGAGCGCAATATCGACAAAGGCCAGCGCGGCCAGCGCCTGCAAGACGCCGATGACCATCGCCTGCTTGCCAGTCTTTTTGAGCTGGCTCAGGCGGAATTCATTGCCGATGGAAAAGGCGATAAAGCCCATCGCCACATCGGAGATCATGCTCAGCGCCTCGACCTGGTCGTAGCTTGCAAATCCGAGGCCCGGAATGCCGAGCCGGCCCAGCACGAACGGCCCGATCAGAACGCCCGTCACAAGAAACGCCGTGACATCAGGCAGGTGCCAGCGGCTGAAAATACGCGTCATCAAAAGCCCTGCGAGCAGCGCGACGGCCAGATTCAAAATCGCAGTCATGGTAATACCCTCACAACAGAAAAAGTACGGGCGAACAGAGCCGCCCGAGTTTCATATTGTAGTCTGTTTGTTCGCAAAAAGCAAGCACTATTTTGCAAGTTTCCTGTCAAAGTAAGAAAAAATGGCAGCTTTTTGGGCAAAAGCTGCCATTTTGTTTCGTTTCACACAATTCAGTCTGTGTTCGCGCGCACACCGGCGAAGTAGCTGTTGCCAAAGCCGTCGGTGTAGACGCCGCGCAGCGTGTCGCGCAGCATGTGCGCCGTGCCGTCAAAATACACGGGCGAGAGCGCCGTCTCACCGAGCAGCATCGTCTCCGCATCGTGCAGGAACGCTGTGCGCGCCACAGGATTTTCCGACGCTCTGGCGACGCCCATCAGCACGTCGTAGGTGCCGTTTTCATAGCCGATCAAGTTCTGCTCATCCTCGCTGCACCAGCGGTCGAGGAAGCCCATCGCGTCGTCGTAGAGCGCGGTGACCTTTTGCAGCGCGAGCTCGTAGTTCCCCGCTTCCATGCGCGCGTTGTACTCCGACTGCGTCACGCCGCGCAGCATCACGTTCACGCCGAGCGTCGTGCTCCACATGCTTTGCAGCGCGCTCGCCACGGCGTCATTCTCCGTGCCGGTCACGTACAGAAGCTCGACCGGCGGGAACATGCTCGTGCTGTAATAGCCCGCGTAGCTCAGCTCTTCTTTCGCCTCCGCCTGGCGCGCGCTCATGCCCTCTTCATCGATGGCGCAGAGCTCGCCGCCCGTCGTGCGGAAGTCATCCTCCGTCTCGCTGGAATCCGGAATACCGTAGGGGACAAGGCCCGTCGCGGGGCTGTTTTCCGCGCCGCCCGCCGCCGTGGCGGCCGCGCGGTCGATGGCAAGGTCAAAGGCCTTGCGGATGTGCTCGTTCGAAAATGTGTCGCTCTCGTTGTTGTAAAGGACGCTCGTCGTCGCGTACACCGCCGTCGGCTTCCAGCTCTCGTCCTGTGAGAGCTCGGCGATCACGCTGTTGGGCAGGTGGGCGATGTAGTCGATCTCACCCGCTTCGTAGAGCTGCCACGCCTCGTCCGCGTTGGCGGTGAAGATAAAGTTCAGCTCGTCGGGCCCGACGAGACGTGCCTCGTAATACTCGTCGCTGCGCGCCGCCGTCAGCTCACTGCTCTTCGTCCACGCGCTCACATGGTACGCGCCGTTGCTCACAAGGTCCGGCGTGTCAAAGCCTCCGCCGTTCTCTGTCAGATCGCGGCGCAGCGGCATCGTGGCAACCGCTGTGCAGATGCCCTCGATAAAATAGGCGCACGGCGCGCTCAGCGTGACGACGAACGTGGATTCATCCTTGGCCGAGACCTGGAGCTTCGTCTTGTCGCCCGTCTCGCACACCTCGTCATAGCCCGCCACCACGCTCATCAGCGCGTGGTTCGGCGAATCCGTCGCGGGGTCGGCAAGTCTCTGCCAGGCATAGACGAAGTCATCCGCCGTCACCTTTTCCCCGTCCGACCAGCGCGCAGTGGAGCGCAGCGTGAAGCGGTAGGTCACGCTGCCGTCGTAGTTCGTCTCCTCGGCGTACTCCTTGGCCATGCCGTTCGTCAGCATCACCTCGCCGCTGCCGTCATCGCTCTCGCGCATCAGGTTTTCATAGAGTGCGTAGAAAACGCTGTCTGCATCCGTGTCGGTGTTCATCGCGGGGTCGAGCGAGTCGATCACGTTGCAGACACTCGCGTTCAGGACAAATTTCTCGTCCCCCTGCTTCTTCTCCCCGCAGCCGGAGAGAAGGCCCAACAGCATCAGCGCACAGAGCGCCAGAGCTGTGATCCTCTTTATTGCTTTCATCATGCCTCCCATTGGCAAAACGCAGCGAAGGCTGCTTGGTTTTTTGTAATACGGAGATATTATAGCGAAAATCATTCGCCTTGTAAAGGTGAGGGGGCATAAAAGTTACAGTTTGTTACCAAATTGCAGTTGCTTTTCCGCACAGGTGCGGAGGGTATGCGGCATGCACGCCGCAGCACCACACCCCCCATTTTCTTTCCCGAGAAAGAAAACGGGCGGTGTGACCGTCCAAAAGAAAGGCGTTTGATTGGCAGTCTCGGGCTCGAACGACCTTTATGCCTCCGGAATGAAGATGATTGCGCGCGGCGTCGCCGCGTTAGCGTTGCTAGACGATTTGGCCTACTTCTATTATCCGCTGCCGCTCTGCCCAGCTTGTAGAAGTGCGGACTAATTTCCGTCCACCGTCAGCCTCCATATTGCAGCGAGTGCCAGCAAGGCCGCCTCGGCAGACAAAAACAAAACAGTGAAAATCTGTAGTAGACGGAAATTGCGTAAGGGTAACGAATCGCAGGCAAAGCGACAGCGAAGATAGAAGAAAGTCAAATCGTATAGCAACAAAAATAGCAGGCACTCGATTCGGCAAGCGCCGCAGCTCTTCAAGCTGCTCGCTTGCAATGTCAAAACCTTTCTCTTGGGGGATTTAAAGGGGGATATTCTCTTTCGTGAAAGAGAATATCCCCCTTTGCCCCGTTCCCCATGCGGCATGGGGAAACTATTTTCTGTCAGCGACAGAAAGGATTTTATCCACCGCTGCTTTCGCGCCGCCGCAGCGGAGGAAGCTCTCGCGGATCTTCTGCGCGTTTGCGCAATACGAGGGCGTTTGGAGGACGGCGTCGACCGCGGTGCGGATGGAGGCGGCGCCGGCTTTTTCGAGCTTGAGGCCCGCGCCAAGTTCGGCGACGCGGGCGGCGACGCCGCCCTGTTCGTTCGTCTGCGGGAAGAGGATGAGCGGCACGCCAAAGTAGAGACTCTCGCTCGCACTGTTCATGCCGCAGTGGGAGAGGAAGACGTCGGCTTTTTGCAGCACGGCGATCTGGTCGACGTGAGGGAGGGCGGTGATGTTGTCGGGAAGTGTGCCGAGGGCGGAACGGTCGATCTGCTCGCCGGTGGAGAGGATGACCTGATAGGGCGAGTCCGCGAACGCGGTGATACAGGCGCGGTAGAAGGGGAGGAGGTCGTTGTTGACTGTGCCCATCGAAATGTAGATGAGTACATCGTGGGTCTTTTCGATATTTTCTGTCGCGGGGCGGATGGACGGGCCGACGAAGGCGTATTTGTCTGAGAACGTGTCGGCGCAGGGCTGGAACTCGGGCGAGGTGTAGACGATGGTGTCGGTCCGGTCGTCGTTCTGGATGATGTCGAGGATGTTTTTGATGGGATAGCTGCGGTCACGGAGGCGCTGGAGGTCGCGGTTGATCTTCGGCATGGCGAGCAGCATTTTGAGCATCTGGCCGCCGTTCTGCTTCATGACTTTGGCGGAATAGCGGTTGAAGGCAAAGGTCGTGGTCGAGGAGACGAACGGGATGCCGAGCTTTTGGGCGACGGCCTTGCCCCAGACGGCCATCGAGTCGGCGACGATGCAGTCGGGCGCGTAAGCGCGCATATCAGCGCAGACCATTTCGTCGAGGGCGAGGGTGGTCTCGACCAGAATGTGCGTCGAAAAGGCGATGTCCTTGCCGACGCGCGCGCCGTCGGCGGGCGTGAGGTGCTGTTCGCAGTCATACGGGTCGCAGGCGACGAATTGCGCGCCCGCGGCTTCGATGAGCGTGCGCATGGGTTCGTAGGAGTAGTAGCGGACCTCGTGACCGCGCGCGGTGAGCTCGCGCACGACGCCGAGCGTCGGGTTGGTGTGGCCGTAGGCCGGGATGCAGAAAAAGACGATCTTGCTCATTTGCTGTCGCCCCCGTTGTCCATTTCGGAAAAGATGCGCAGCATATATTCCCGCTGCATGGCCTTGGGCAGGATGGCGATGCCGCGCTCATCATCGCCGAGGACGAGCAGCTCGTCGCCGGGGTGAAAGCCGAAAATGTCGCGCGCTTCCTTGGGGATGACAAACTGGCCCTTTTCGCCGATCTTGACCATCCAGGCGTGCTTGCCCTGAGGTACTTCCATAAAATCAACCTCCTAAAGTATGATTAATTATATTAATCATACTGCAAAGCGTAAAAAAGTCAAGCCAGCAGGCCTGACTTTTTTATTTCAATTCATGGCATCGGCGTTGAGCTCGAAGAGAAGCTCGACGCGGGCTTTGAGCAGGGGGTGATTTTTGAGCGCGGGGTCGGCGGCGAGGAGCTGCTCGGCGGCGGACTGCGTCTCGTGCAGAAGGGATAAGTCGCACGAGAGATCGGCGACGCGCAGCGACGGCAGGCCGTGCTGGCGGGAGCCGAAAAAGTCGCCCGGGCCGCGGAGCTTCAGGTCCTCTTCCGCGATGGCGAAGCCGTCGCTCGTGGAGGACATGACCTTGAGACGCTGCTTGTTTTCCTCGCCCTTGTTGTCGGAGACAAGGACGCAGTAGGACTTGTGCCGGCCGCGGCCGACGCGGCCGCGCAGCTGGTGGAGCTGGGAGAGGCCGAAGCACTCGGCGTTTTCAATCAGCATGAGCGCGGCGTTCGGCACGTCGACGCCGACCTCGATGACGGTGGTGGAGACGAGCACGTCGATCTCATGCGCGGCGAAAGCGCGCATGACGGCGTCCTTTTCCTTAGGCTTCATCTTGCCGTGGATGGGGGCGATGCGAAGGTCGGGGAAGACCTCTTTTTGCAGCGTTTCCGCGTAGGCGGTGACGGCCTTGCGCTCGTCGGGGAGCTCGTCGTTTTCCGCGACCATGGGACAGACGATATAGGCCTGACGGCCCTCGGTGACGAGCTTGCGCAAAAAAGCGTAGATACGCTCGTGATAGCTCGACGGGACGGCGAAGGTGTCGATCTTTTGCCGTCCGGGAGGGAGCTCATTTAGAATAGAGACGTCGAGATCGCCGTAGATCATCAGCGCGAGCGTGCGCGGGATGGGCGTGGCGGACATGACGAGAAGGTGCGGGTCGTCGCCCTTGGCGGACAGCGCGGCGCGCTGGTCGACGCCGAAGCGGTGCTGCTCGTCGGTGACGACGAGACCAAGACTTTGATACTGTACATCGGGCGAGAGCAGGGCGTGCGTGCCGATGACGAGGGAGAGCTCGCCGGAACGGAGACGTTCGTTCAGCGCGCGGCGCTCCTTGGCCTTGGTCGAGGCGGTGAGCAGTGCGCAGGGGATGCCGAGAGGCTCCAAAAGCGGAGCGAGCGAGCGGTAGTGCTGCTCGGCAAGGATTTCTGTCGGGGCCATGAGGGCGCATTGGAGACCATTTTTTGCGGCCATGTAGATGGCGGCGGCGGCGACCATTGTTTTGCCCGAGCCGACATCGCCCTGCACGAGGCGGTTCATCGGGCGCTTGCCGGTCAAGTCGCGCGCGATGTCATCGATAGCGCGGCGCTGTGCACCGGTGAGGGAAAAGGGGAGAGAGGTGAAAAAGGGCGAAAGGTCGACTTTTTTGCACTGTTTTCCCGCGACGAACGTGCGGCGCTCGCGCAGGAGCTTGAGGCCGAGCGCGAGCAGGAACAGCTCTTCAAACGCAAGGCGGCGGCGCGCGGCGGAGAGGGCTTCGTCGTCTGTGGGGAAGTGGATGTTTTCGTAGGCAAAGCGGGTGTGGCAGAGCTGGTAGACGAGGCGGACGTCCTCAGGAAGGATGTCAGGAAGTTCGTCGACGCAGGCGGCAAGGCCCTGTTCGACGGCCTTATAGAGCATCGACTGGCTGACGCCCGCGGTGAGCGGGTAGATGGGCATGATGCGGCCGGTGATCTGGTGCGCGCCCTCGCGCTCAAAGAGGGGATTGGTCATCTGCGGGCGGCTCGGCGTACCCTCGGCACGGCCGAAGAAGACGTAGGCGTCGCCGGTGTGAAAGGTGTTTTTGAGGTAGGACTGGTTGAAATAGGTGAGCTCAAGCGCGCCGGTCTCGTCGACGGCGCGGAGCTTGACGAGGTCGAGCCCCTTGCGAATGCGCGAGAGCTTGGGCTCGCCCGCGATGACGGCGCAGACACAGGCATTCTCGCCGGGGATGAGGTCGGCGATCTTCTTGTACGCGCGGCGGTCGTCGTAGGCGCGGGGAAAGTAGGAAAGGAGGGAGCGCAGGTCGGTGATGCCGAGTTTGGCGAGCGACTTGGCGCGCGCTTCGCCCACGCCCTTGATATAGCGGATATCGGTGTTGAGCGTCGCCATGCGGTGGACCCCCTTTACAAATGCGTGTCTGTCTATTATAATCAACTTGGATGGAAATGAAAAGACCCTTTGCAAGGATGAAGAAAGGAGTATTGTCATGCAGAAGAAACATTCCGGAAAGATGGGCGCGATCGTGCTGCCGGTCGCGCTGATCGCCGCGGCGGTCGGAGTCCTCTTATGGATGCTGACCGGTGCGCAGGGATACCGCGCGGCGGACTGGACAGACACAGACGGGCAGCGCTACTACCGCAACCTGGTGACGCATCAAGCCTTTGCGGCGGACGTTGACTGGGACGGGAGCGACGGCGCGGTGATCGTCATTCCCGATGAAGTGCACGGCTACAAGGTGACGGCGCTCGGCGGGTATATCGGCCGCGGTGTGCCGACGGCGTTTGCGCTGAACGCGCCGGAGATATGGAATACCCAGGTCGTCTTCGGTGACGAGAAAGTTGCGGCGGACGCGGAAAAGGACTATCCGAACGCGAAGATCGTCGACTGCACGGTGACACTGCGGCTTGGGAGGAACGTGAAAGCGCTGAACGAGGTCAGCTGCTTCGGCTGGCAGGGCTATGACGAAAATGGAGCCGAGACAGTGTGGCGTCTGCGCTGGAACGTCGAATGCGACGAGGGGAATGAGACGTTTTACGCCAAGGGCGGGCGGCTGTATCGCTGCGCGGATGGGGCGGCTGTGGAAGCGTTCCGCTGCGCGTGATGCAGCGCGGCAGCGCTGCTTTTGGCCCTGCACGGTGCAGGGACGCGGGAAAGGGGGCCATTCTCTCACGTGAGAGAATGGCCCCCTT
>ERZ773210.3353-NODE-3353-length-11492-cov-3.724228_pt1 | contig 11492 bp, 10 predicted proteins | sample MGYA00580528_ERZ773210 | MGnify/ENA primary metagenome ERZ773210 (study PRJEB29015, sample SAMEA2737769) | human gut metagenome | biome: human gut; feature: human-associated habitat; material: faeces | place: China | collected 2012 ...
GTGCTACAATAATTACAGTCTTGTCTTTTGTCTTTTTAGCAAGTTCAGCTCTTAATGTGCTATCTGTTTTAAAATCTAATGCTGAAAAACTATCATCAAATACTAAAATTTCTGGGTCTATTGCTATCGCTCTAGCTATTGATAATCTTTGTTTTTGTCCGCCAGATACATTACTTCCACCTTGTGCTATTGGTTCTTTATATTTTTCTGGTTTTGAATCTATAAACTCTGTAGCTTGTGCAATTTGTGCAGCTTCTATCATTTGTTCATCAGACATATTTGGATTACCATATTTTATATTTGATTCTATTGTTCCTGAGAATAATATTCCTTTTTGTGGTACAAATCCAACTATTTTTCTTAAATCTTTATTTGATATTTCTTTTATATCTACACCATCTATTAAAAGATTTCCTGAAGTTATATCATAAAATCTTGGTATTAAATTTACTATTGTTGATTTCCCACTTCCTGTGCTTCCTATTATAGCTGTTGTTTCTCCTGGTTTTGCTGTAAATGTTATATCACTTAGAACTTCCTCATCACTATCTGGGTATCTAAATGATACGTTTTTAAATTCTACTAATCCTTTTTTGCTTGCATCTAATTTTTTAGGTTCTTTGCTTTCTTGTATTGCTTCTTCTGTTTCTAATATTTCATTTATACGGTTTGCTGATACTGAAGCTCTTGGTAACATGATTGATACCATTGAAATCATTAAGAAACTCATTACTATTTGCATTGTATATTGAATAAATGCCATCATGTTTCCAACTTGCATTGTTCCATTATCAATTCCATGTGCTCCAACCCAAACAATTAATAGTGAAATTGCATTCATTATCAACATTAAAGTTGGCATCATAAAGCTCATAGCTCTGTTTACAAAAAGATTGGTTTTTGTTAAATCTACATTTGCTTTATCAAATCTTTTTTCTTCTTTTTTCTCTGTGTTAAATGCTCTTATTACAGGTAATCCTGTTAGTATTTCTCTTGCGACTAAGTTTAGTTTATCTATTAATTCTTGTAATTTTTTAAATCTTGGCATTGCAATAATAAATAATGTTGCTACTACAAAAAGAATTGCTAATATTGCTACACCTATAATCCAAGCCATTGAATTATCGCTTTGGCTTAATACTCTTAGAAAACCTCCAATACCTATTATTGGTGCATATACTAATACTCTAAATAATATTGCTATTAATCCTTGAATTTGTTGAATATCGTTTGTTGAACGTGTTATTAATGATGCTGTACTATATTCTGAAAATTCTTTATTTGAGAATTTTAATACTTTTTTGAATGTTTTTTCTCTTAATGTTTTAGCTAATTTTGCTGCAACTCTTGCTGATAAACACATAATTGATATTGCTGAAGCCATTATGATAAATGATATTCCAAGCATTTTTAATCCTGCAATAATTATATATTTGTTTTGCAAATTATCTGTGTCTATTCCTATTGCTTTATATTCTTTTTTTACTTGTTGTATTGCAGCTTGTTCTAATATGCTATTTTGCATATTGTCTAATTTTTCGTTTACTGTTTCTAGCATTTTATCTATTTGTTCTTTTGGCATTTGTTTTATAATATCAATTAATTCCATATTTTGCATTGCTATTTTTTGTTGTTCTGGCATATTTGCTGGCATACTTGATAACATTTGCTCTTTCATTGAATTTGCTGTTTCTTCATTTTCTAATGAACTTAACATCATTAAAGGTTTTGTCATCATATTATTTAATTGTGTTTGTTCTTCACTATTTAATTTTTTAACCTCATATAAAGTTTCATTTTCTAGTGCTGAATATTTTTTTACTAATTTTTCGTATTCTTTTTCATCTAAATTTTCTTTTGATATTTCTTTATAGTCATTTAAAATCTGTTCATCGTCTTCTGTAAATATTAGTAAATTGTCCATTTCAGACTTTCTAATTACTTCTGGTGCTGGATTTTCAATTCCACCACTTTGTATTCCTATATTTACTATTTTTGATGTATAATCTGGTAATGTTAGGTCACCAGCTGCTTGAACTATTAATAATAATACTATTGCTATTACTGATAGCCATGACTCCTTTAAATTTTTTAATACTTTTAGCATTTTTTCCTCCTTATTTTATACATTTATTTTAACTTTTTTATTGTTTTAATATTCCATATTTTAGATATTCTATTTGTTTTAAATATTCCTCTCTTGCCTTTTCTTTTGAGTCATATTTAAATCTCATAACTATTGCTTTTGCAGTTATTGTAAATAGAATTTTTTCAACAGTTTCTAAATCTTCCTTTGAATTTATTCTTAATTTACTTGTATCTATGTATTCATAAAAATCTTTAATTTTTTTAGGTTTTTCCTCTATGAATTTTTTGAAAATTTTGCTATCTTCACTTGTTTTTAAATTTTCAAATATTTTTTTATATAATTTAATATCTTCTTTAGCAAAATTATTTTCCATGCAGTCATACATAGATATAAATATTTTAAAAATGTCTCCGTTTGCTTCTATTATATTATTTTTTATTTCTTTATTCATTTGCTTAAAATGTTTATTTAATATAAAACCGAAGTAAATCTTCTTTACTTTCAAAATATTGATAAAAACTACCACGTGCAATTTCTGCATTTTCTACAATATTTTTTATTGACACTTCTTCTATTGGAACTCTTTCAAATTCTTTTTGAGCAGCTTTTATTATTTTTTCTTTTTTCTCGTTTGGAAGTTTTAAAAATGTTTCTTTTGGCATATTAATCACCACCTTTGAATTTAATAAATCAATAATGACACCGTGTCATATATTATATGTGACACGGTGTCATTTGTCAATAATTTAAATGTGAATTTTTTGTGAACTTTTATAAAATCTCTTTTAATTGCTCTAATTTATTAATTATTCGATAACTATTTTTTCCTTCATAATTAGGTATTTCATTAGGATTATAATAAACTGCTCTTAGTCCAGCATTTATTGCTCCATTTATATCTCTTTCTAGGCTATCACCTATCATTATACATTCTTCTGGTTTATTATCTGCAATAGCATTTACAAATGCTTCTTTAAATGGTTTTCTATTTGTTTTTTCTGCTGAATATACTCGTGAAAAATATTTATTTATATCTAATATTTCTAACCTATTTATTTGTTCTTTTGCAAACCAATCTGTTAAAATAACCATTTCATATTTATTCTTTAAATACACTAATGTATCTTTTACACTATCTTCAATCTTTTCTGGTACACAATTTCCCCATCTTTCAAGAACTTTATCCATAAATTCAATTGGGTATTGTTTTTTCATATGATTGTTTATATAGTTTAACATTAATTTTTTATCAAATCTATAATTGACTTTTTCGTATTCAGAAAATGCTTTTCTTATTTCTTTATATTCTTGTTCTGTATATTGTATATTTAATTCATCTAATGTTTTTTCTATTTCTTTATCATATTCACTTTCCCATGGAATTAGTGTATTGTCTATGTCAAATATTACTCTTTTTATCATGTTTTCTCCTGTTTTATATAATTACATTTTTCTAAATACACCACATACTTTACCTAAAATTTCACAAGTTGGAACTATTATTGGGTCCATTGTGCTATTTTCTGGTTGTAATCTTATATGGTCTGTTTCTTTGTAGAATGTTTTTACTGTAGCTTCATCTTCTATTAATGCTACTACTATTTCTCCATTGTTTGCATTACTTTGTTTTCTAACTAATATGTAATCCCCATCCAAAATTCCTGCTTCAATCATACTTTCTCCTCTAACTGTAAGCATAAAGCAATCTGAATTTCCTACAAAGTCTATTGGAATTGGGAATGTATCTGTTACATTTTCTACTGCTAATATTGGCATACCTGCAGTTATTTTTCCAACTACTGGAACTTCTACTAATTCTTTTTGTGTATAAAAATCTTTTGTTGATGTTTTTTTAGCTTCTCCTGTTGTTCCTTTTAATAATCGTAAAGTTCTTCCTTTTTTGTCTTGCTTTTTGATATAACCTTTTTCTTCTAATTTAGCTAAATATCCATGTACTGTGGCTGTAGAACTTAAACCTACAGCTTTTCCTATTTCTCTTACTGATGGTGGATAACCAACTGTCATTATTTGTTTTTCGATAAATTTTAATATTGATTTTTCTCTATTACTTAATTCTGGTTTTTTTCTTGGCATTTTTATCACTCCATTTCGATTTTTTAACATCATATCATACAAACAAAAAAATGTCAAACATAAATTTGGTTTTTTTAAAATTTATGTTTGACTTTTGTTTTTAATCTCCTGCAGTATATTTCATTGCCCAGTAACCTGTTAATTGTTTTCCATCAAATGTAAATGCTTCTGGAATTTGGTATCCTGTATCTGTTTCTGTTGATATTCCTTCTATAAATCTTACTTCTGTTCTTCCAATTGATATTTGTGCACTTTGACTTGCTGTTATCATAAATTCATATCTTGGTATCCATGTAAAATATGTTGTTTTTCCATTTGCTTGTACAACTATATTTGCCCATTTACTTTGGCTATAATCATACCAATTACTTGGCATATTACTTCCATCACTTTTAATTTTATCTCCTATTGTTTCATTTCCTTCATCATCATATAAAACATAATATGTGCAATCTGCATTAAAGCCTGTTAGTTCTGGTTTATTTGCATCTATTGTACTTATTTGTTTTACTATTGAACCAATATATTCATCTGTTGTACTATTTCTTATTTCTACTTGTATTGTATATTTTGTTTTTGGAGTTAATCCTGTATATTCAAATGTATCTGTCGAATTTGTTTTCTCGCCTTTATATTCTCCATTTATATAATATTTATATACTTGACCATCTGCTTTGGCTGTTCCTGTTATTTCTTTTGTTTTTATGCTTGTATTTGTTGCAATTACTTCTGTGTCAAATCTTGGTGCTGTTGCATCTCCAGCAGTATATTTCATTGCCCAATAACCTGTTAATTGCTGTCCATCAAATGTAAATGCTTCTGGTAGTTGATAACCTGATTCTGCTTCTGCCGTTCCTGTTAAAAATTTTACTGTACTTCTTTGATTTGTTTGGTCTAATATAAATTCATATCTTGGAATCCACGTATAATATGTTTCTAATCCATTGTTTCTTGTTACAATATTTGCCCATCTACTTTCTCCATATTCATACCAATATTGTGGCATTTGTTGATTAATTGGTACTGTACTATGTTCATTGTCATTTTCATCATATGTTACATAGAAGGTTGTATCTGGATTAAATCCACTCAAATCCGGTTTATTTACAATTGCTGGTGAATATACTTTTGTCATGCTTCCAACTTCTTCTCCTCCAGCATTTAATCCTGTTATATTTACAGTGTTGTCTCCAGATTTCAAATTATCTATTTTTATTGTTTGAGAATTTATATTTGTTATATCTTCAGCTTTTTCAATTGTTTGTACTATTTTACCATTTAATGCTACTGTATATTTTGTTATTGGATTTGTATTCGTTATTGTTGTATTTAATGTAATATTTTTTAAATTTATTACTCCTTTTGATACTGATATATCATAATTTATTGTTGATGGTGTTGTTATATCTCCCGCTGTATATTTCATTGCCCAATAACCAGGTAATGTTTGTCCATCAAATGTAAAGGCCTCTGGAATTTGATATCCATCTGTTTGTAATTGTTCCCAAGTTGTTATATTTTCATTTTCATCTTTATAGTTATTATCTGTGTCTATAAATTTTACATCACTTGTTTGTGTACTGTTATTCAACTTAAAACAATATCTTGGAATCCATGTATAATAAACTTCTGCTCCATTATTTTCGACTAATATATTTGCCCATTGACTATTTTTATAATCATACCAGTTTTCACTTGGATTATCTGTAATCCAATTTCCTGGTGTTAAATTATTTTCATTATTCACTTCTAAGTATCTTGTTTTTTCGCTTACAAATCCTTTATTTAATACTGGTGTACATAGATAAATTCCTTTTACTAATTCATATTTTCCATTTTTTACTACAATTCCAGTTGGTTCTATATATTCTAAAACTTTTATTCCAATATCTTTACACCATTTTACTTGTTTTTCATTATTTTGAGTATTTTTATTTGATACATAACACAATTCGCCTTTATATACAACTAGAGATTCTTCATCACTTGCTTTTATGTTTGTTATTATATCTTCTAAATTTATTGTTACATCATCTTTGGTTATGTCTGTTACTATTTCTTGGTCTATTGCGCTTTTTAGGATTTCTCCAGCATTTATATTTGTCGTGTCTGTATTTAATGTTTCTGTTATTTTCCACGATACATATAGGTTTGTTTTTTCTCTATATTCTGCCATTTTGGTTTTGAATGCTGATTCGCTTGCTCTGCCAAATAGACCATTTTGTGTTACTGCTGATATTGTTATTCCTGCTAGTATTAGAAGAATTACTATTGTTATTACTAGTGCTATTAGTGTTATGCCTGTTGGTTTTCGTTTCATTTAATTTTCTCCTTTACATTTTAAAGTCCAGTGCCACAGACTGCGACTCCACGACCAGCATATTTGATACCATTATCGTCGTTGTCAAACGAAAACAATCCTCCATCATCACGTGCGAAGTAAGGGTTGCTATTAGTAACCCAACTAGACGTAGACGCTGAGTGCCATCTGCTACAACCAAATGTATCTCCAACTTTTGCTGATGAAGAACTTTCAGTATAGCTATCATAATATTTTGCATTAACTCCTCTAAAAATATTACCTTGTAATCCTCCTGCATTCCACTCCCAGTTATTTCCTGTAAAATATACTCCTGTTTTATTTCCTGTAGTTGTTTTTATTGAGCTATTCTGCAATGTTTTTGAATTACCATATCCAGATATTGACAAAATAGCAATTGCTCCATATTCAGTAGTTCTCATCATATGAACATCTATATTATTACTTTCTTTTGATGTTAAATTTGAATTCAAACTTTCGCTTAATCCCATAGCACCATTTATTTCTTCCATTTTTCTAATATTACTCATCCAATTTGTTGGAGCATCCGTCTTTTTTACGTGAGTATTTGGATTTGCTTGCAATGCTGCTTTTACTCCTCTCATTGGTAATATTGTTATACTTAATGTTAAAAATAATATCATCAAGTATTTCTTTCTTGTTTTTTTCATTATTTTTTCTCCTTAATTTATATTTAAAAATTTAATAACACATTTTAGTAACGCCTAAAAGACAGCAATATTACATATTTTTAAATATATAATATTCCCATCTTTTAGCTTGTTTATTCAGTTTTTTATTTTTAGTAGACTGTAGCTCTCTACAGTATCAAGAGTTGCAACTATTTTAATATTTTTCATATATTTTTTCTCCTATTATTTGAATCTTTTTCCTTTTGAATGTTTTTTCTTTTTCTTTTCTTCTATCTCTTCATCATATTCTTCTTGTTCATCTTGATTTTCTTCATTGATATTTTCTTCTGATTCATCATTATTATATAATTCACTATAATAGTATTCTTGACCATTATTTGAAATTCTTTTTTTATTTACAATTACTATAATAATAACAACTATTATTAAAGCTAGAATTCCAATTCCCAAAATAATCATTTCTTTGATTTTATTATCAATATTGTTGACTGTTGCTTCTGTTATATTTGTCTCTTCTTTGATTTTATTTACTGTTATTTGGTATGTAGCAGTTTTATCTGTATCTTTTTCTTTGACTATTACAGTAATTATATTTTCACCATCTTTTAAATCTTCATTTCCTGTAACTTCTATTTCTGCATTTTCTACTGTTGGTACCGTTGTTAGCTCTAAACTCATTTTATCTTCTTTTAGTTCAGCACTATATTCATATACATCTGTTTTAAATTCTGGTGTTAATTCTAATCCATCTATTTTTAAATCTTTTAATCCAAATGTTTCTTCTTCCTCTGTTGATGTTTCTTCTGGTTGTTCTTCTGTATTTTCTTCCTTATTATCTGTTGTTTCTGCTGATTTTCTTTCAATGTTAATTGTATATGTTTTTGTAGTTGTTCCATCTTCTGCTGTTACTACTACATTTACTGTGTTAGTTCCTTCTTTTAATTGTTTTACACCTGTTCCTGTTATTTTTTGTCCACTTTGACCTTTGCTTGCATATATTTCTACTGATTCTGCTTCATTTGGTACTGTTACTGAATATGAGGTTTTTGCTGATCTAAATCCTGTGAAATCATATTGTCCTTTTATTCCTAGGTTTGCTAGAGTTGCTACATTTGATTTTGTTTGTGGTTGTTGTTGTGTGGTTGAATTTGAGTTTGAACCCGAATTTGAATTATTATTAGAATTTGTATTATTTTCTACTATTTTAGGATTAACTGTTACTGTTGATGTATTAGTTACATCATTAATTTTAAAAGACACTTTATAAGTTGTTTTTTTTGTAACTTCTGGTGCAACAAAAGTATATGTTCCTAAATTTTTTGTTCCTGCTCCCAAAGTTGCATATGCAATTTTTCCTGTTCCACTGTTTACTGCAGCAGATTCACTACTACTTGAACAACCTTTATATGTTAATCCATTATAACTTACTAATTGTAAATCATAATTTTGTAAATTTTCATTTGATACTATTGATATAGTTATTGTTTCTCCAGATTTTACTTCTGGATCATTTGATGAATAACCTGCATTCGATTTTATAGCTAATAAAATTAATGTCAACAAAAACATTTCAAAAAATATAAGAATTTTTCTTTTCATAATTACCCTACTTTCTTTTTTAAATTTCTATATTTGCATTTCCAACACTATATTTTAGTATTAATAGTGCATCAGCGGAATTTACTTTATCATCATTATTTGCATTTGCTGCTTTTAAATTTTCATTATTTAAATTTAATGTTCCAACACTATATTTTAATATTGATAATGCATCGGCAGAATTCACATTTCCATCTCCATTACAATCACCTTTTTTTATAACAGTATATTTATCTTCTACTTTATACCCTGTTGCAACTGTATCTTGTGAACCATTTAAATAATTTCCATCTGCTTTAGTTATTTTAGCTGTTCCTCCAAAGCTTTCTAGTATATCATTTGCAATTGCATTTGGAACTACCATTATAATTTTATTTTCTTCATCTATCTTTACCTTTGAAGTATTTGTAGGTTTATTGTTATTATTGTCATTATTATTTCCGCTATCTTCATTTATAGGAACTAAATACAATTTATACTCACTTTCGCTCTCATAAGTTTCTCTAGCTACATACCCTGTTGTTCCATCTGCTTTCTTTATTTTATCCCAATAAGTTCCATTAACTTTAGTTGTTGCTTTTTCCAATCTAGTTACAATTTCATCTTTATATAGCCATCCAACTGTATTATTGCCATTCACAGCATTTCTTAATCTTATTGTACTATTAACATTTACTCTTACTAAATCTGTTGTTACATTACTTGTTCCATTTGTAGATGGTCTTGCACAATCTGCTTTTGGCATATTCTCATATACTGGTATTATGAATGTATGTGCTGATGACATTGAATTTGTATTTTTATATGTATTTTTTAATGTTAATCCTTCATTTTCTGCTGCCATTAGGTTTTGCATATATTGATTTGAATATAGTCCATTTGTTGCTTCTACATCAAATTTTTGTAAATAAAGGTTATTTTGTCCTTTATGTATGTATTGATTTGCTATAAAATCAATTCCACCACTTATTGATTTTTCTAAGCTTGTCCATCCATATTTTTGTGCTGTTGCTAATCCATTTAATAATATTTCTTCTGTTGAGTTTCCAGAAGCACCTCTGTTAAATGCATTGTAATAGCCAACATACTGACCATTATAACCTTTTCCTGATGTTAAAACTGTTCCTGTTTTTCCTTGTTCTTGTATTAGTCTTGCAACTATATAGCAAGCATTTACATTATTACTGTTCGAAGTATCTATTATTGCTTGTTCATAACCGGCTAAGAATGTTCCTGTTGTCATGTTTTTTATTGTGTTTATATCTGTTTCTGTTTTTGTTAATTCTTCAAATTGGAATATATCAGATTCGTTTATTGAATTTCTAGGATCCATCATATATTTTATTGCTTCTTCTGATGCACATCTCCAATTTCCATTGTCATATATTCTTTCTTTGCAAATTGAACAAATCCATGCTCCTTGATAATTTGCTGATTTGTATATTAGGTTTTTAGGAGATTTTCCGTGTCCTGTATATTCATTTGCTATTACTTCATTAAAATCTAACCCTGTATAAAGTATTTTAAATTTCCAATTTGGGTATTTTTTTTGTAAAGCTTGTATTTTTTCTTTTACTCCTGGATATTTTGAACTATCTATTGAATTAATATCTGTACTGGTATTTTGTGTTACTGCTAGTGATTTGTTTTGAATTAATATTGATGATAATATGTATGTTATCATTGTTAAGATTATTATACTTGCTAACATCTTTTTTAGCATTTTCATCTTTATTGTTTCCTCCAATTCTTTCGTTTTTTTATATATTTTTCCTTTTTTGATATTTTTTTACTTTTTCCGTTTTATTATATCATTGCATATTTTTTTAGTCAATAAATTTGAAAAATTGTAATATAAATGTAATGTAAAAACTTTTTATTTTTTTCATCCTACCAAGTAATATAGAACTCAAAAGACCCTTACATTAAGTAAGAGTCTTTTGAGTGGTTAATCAACCACCTTAATGATGTAAATATTATTCTCTGTTTTTACCTTAAAGATATCATTTCCTAGATGTTCCACATTCTTTACAATGCTTGTAGTCCAGCCTTTCAGTTTAAGCTTTCCACCGATAAACTCCAATTTAGAGCAAGCGTATATTTTTCCTGGCTCAGGTTTTCTGCGAGAAACAGCCATATAGATGTTTTCTGAAACTTCGTCAAACCATACTGAATTAAATTCTCCCTTAACTCCTCTAAGAATATATTCTGTATGCCAGTCACTCTCTTTTTTTTGGATAACTTCATATTCTTTTCCTACAATTAAATCAGTAGGATCTGAACATTCATACATCCGCTGTGTTCCACCATTGTAACGAACTTTTTGTACCATAGCTTTTCCTCCTGTTTTTGTTTGATAATATATAAGTAATAATAATTACTTATATCGTTAATTTGCTACAATTAGGAAATACCTATAGCTCAATTATACATCATTTTACATAAAATTGCAAATTATTTTTTAGAATTTAGAGTTTACTATAAATGCACACAAAATTTTTTTAAAAGGTCTATCAAATTTTATTTGTTAAATAAGCTACCAATATAATTAATTTTACCTTTCTCATATCTGCTAACATTTCTTGAAAATTAGGTCAGTGTGCCATGTCTTTTACTTATATTCCTTAAATTTTTCTTTATTCATAATTAAAAATTCTCCCTTCATTTTGAATAAAAGGCAACAAAAAATCAACCAGATTTATTTTCTGATTGATTTTTGTATCTATCTGTTTTATTA
>ERZ773210.3367-NODE-3367-length-11443-cov-5.545750_pt1 | contig 11443 bp, 8 predicted proteins | sample MGYA00580528_ERZ773210 | MGnify/ENA primary metagenome ERZ773210 (study PRJEB29015, sample SAMEA2737769) | human gut metagenome | biome: human gut; feature: human-associated habitat; material: faeces | place: China | collected 2012 ...
CACCCGCTATACACAGCGTTTTTCCGGACGCAGTACCTGGACCGAAGACCTTGATGTCGGCCGCCGCTTTGGTAAAAACAATGAATGGGGCATCAGAGTCAACGCACACAATGAAGACGGCGGTCTTTCTATGGAAGGTGCCGATGTACGCGACAAAAGCATTTATATCAACTTAGATCATCAGGATGTTAAAAGCACTACTAATCTTTTCGGCGGCTATTATGACTGGAAAGTCGACGGCGGCCAGCGCTGGCTCAGTGCCAGCGGCGTAAAAGCAGGCAAACTTGCCGATGCGCCTGACGGTAAAAACAACCTCAGCTTTGACGGCCAGACCAAATATAATCACGGTATGCTGTTCACTTTGAATCACATCCAAAAATTCAGCGATAAATGGAGCGGTTTTATCAACGGCGGTTACGGCCACTATTCCGAACATAAATACGATCCTAACAGCGGTTCGCTGACGCTCGGCGACAACGGCAAACTTTCCGGTAAATTCCGCGATTATATCTCCGACAGTACCAGTACCTACTGGCAGGTCGGCGTTTCTAACAAGGCAGCCATCGGTAATGTAAAAAATGATTTGTCTTTTGCCGTGGATTATTTCATGTATAAAAGCAAAGCTCTGAATACCGGCAGTAAAACAGGTCAGGCCACTATCGCCGGCGACCTCTGGAACGGCGTTCACATTGTCGGAACACCTATTTTTGGTGTTGGCTTTGACGACCTGGGTTATAGCAAGGAACACGCTTATGCAGCAACCCTGGCCGACCGCTTTGAATTTGGCAAAGCCTCATTATATGCGGCACTGCAATACCGCGATACAGAAACTGAAAGTGCTTCCGGCGCCAAAGTCAGCAAAGATTCCCTTAATCCTACCTTTGCTATCGCTTATAAGCCTGTCAAAAATTTATCAGTATATGCCAGCTACGCCCAATCCTATACCAAACCGGTAGAGGTAAGTAAGTCTTACGATAATGCCGGTGAAATTTTTAAACCTATCAAAAACAAACAAACTGAGGTCGGCATCAAATACCGCGGCGGCGAAATTTTACACAGTTTGGCCTTCTTCGAATTAAATCAGGGCAGCTATATCAAAGAAGATAATCCCGGCGGTAAAATAGGAGAAATCTACACGCAAAACGGCGAAAATAAATTCAAAGGCGTCGAATACTCTCTGACCGGTAAAGTTGCTCCTAAATGGAATGTTATGGGAGGCCTGATGTACCTTGACGGTAAACGTGAAAAACTTGCTAAAGGCAGTGAGCATCTCGAAGGCCGTTATGCTACCGGTACTCCTAAATGGAACGCCGTTTTGGCTACGGAATACGAAGCGGACCAGAATAATTCCGCTATTTTCCGTATGAACTACGTCGGCAAGTCCCACGTTAACGATAATGGTGTTATGGCCCCCGATTATATGACCTTCGATTTAGGTTATAAACATAAAACCAAAATCAATTCCACACCTGTTACTTTGACTGCTATGTGCTATAACGTTTTAGGCAAAGATTACTGGATCTCCCGCGGTACCTCCGTAGCTCTCGGCGCGCCGCGCACAATGATGCTGTCAGCACAGTTCGATATTTAGCAGAAAGCCACACTGCTTTTAGGAGTTAAGTCCAGATATACCATCAGCGTGCATAACTGGAAAATTTATTAATAAAATTATGAGGTGTTTACCAATGATAAATAAGCACAAGAAATTTTTAACAGCGGCTGTTTTCTGCGCCATTGCCAGCACTGGTTTTGTTCTGACGGCCAGTGCTGAAGAAACCATGACACACGACCTGGACGAAGTCGTTGTCGAAGCCGATAAAGACGCCCTGCCTGGCAGTTATGTAAAAACCAAAGGCAGTATCGGCATTTTAGGCGAAAAAAGCGTCCTGGACGTGCCTTTCAGCAATATGAACATCACTCAAAAAACCATTGAGACTTTCGGCGGCCCCAATCAGCCTTTACAAAGCATTTTAGCAAATAACCCGGCTGTGCGGATTCAAGGCACGACTTTGCACAACGATTTCTCTATCCGCGGCATCAAAGGCAACGGTACCAGTTCCTACCTAAACGGTATCCCCGGTCTAATGACTCAATTTGCCGCCCCTACCTTTATGATCGGCGACATTCAATTTATTTCCGGCCCTAACAGCGGCATTACCGGTATTCCCAGCACCTATGAAACCACGGCAGCCGGCGGTATAGTTAATTTTGTCTCCAAAAAAGCAACAGAGGCACCGCTTACACGTTACCGCCAAACTTTTTCAGGCAAAGGGTCTTTTGGTGAATACCTGGATGTCAGCCGTCGTTTCGGCAAAGACAAAGAATGGGGCGTACGTATCAACACAGAATTACTGAATGGCAATACGGCAATCAACAGCAATGATATGGAAGCCCAGGGTATTTTTGCCAACATCGACCACCGTGATAAAAAAAGCAACACCAATTTACTTGTTGGCTACCGGCATTTAAATATCGAAGGCGGCGCACGCTGGTTCTCATTAAAAGCAGCCGCGATCGGCAAAGAAATCACCAAAGTGCCAAGCGCTCCTGAAGCAAGCAAAAATTACGGTTTTGATGGATTGGCCAAAGAATCAGAAGGATACATCATTGCTTTAAATCATGAACAAAAAATGAATGCCGACTGGAAATGGTTTCTGAACGCCGGTATGAACAGTAACAAACTGCAAAGAAACATCATCGGCGCCAGCAGTAATTTCGTTATCATCAATGACAAAGGCGATGTCAGTAATAATTTAATGTCCACACAAACTGTTACCAAAAACTACTATGCTCAGCTCGGTATCAACGGCAATATCAAAACCGGCGAGGTCAATCACGATCTGACTTTGGCCTTTGACAAAGCCTGGCACAGTATCGAAGGCGCCAAAAACATGTATAACAATGGCAGTATGGGCAGTGTCAGCGGCAATATTTACAGCGGCCTGCAGGGCAACAATGTCTGGTATCCCTCAATAGAAACCGGTTTGAGCAGTAAAGATCAGTATTGGGGTATCTCTTTAGCTGACACTGTAAAATATAAAAAAGCCCAGCTTTTACTTGGTGTGCACAAGCATAATGCTTCGGTCGACAGCTATAATAAAATTACCGGACGAGTAACTCAAACCGTTGGCAGCGATGCTTTATGCCCCACTTATGGTTTTGTTTATCAGCCCGATGAGCATACTTCTTTGTATGCCAGTCATTCTGAAAATTTTGATAAGGGCACTATTGTTGCCAGCAAATATGCTAATGCCGGTGAAGTCTTGAATCCTGCCAAAACCAAACAAAATGAAATCGGCTTTAAATATGCCAATGCCGGCTTCCTTACCAGCTTAGGTATTTTTAACATCAAGCAAGCCAACAACATCGAAGTCTACAAAGGCAGCACGTATTTGCAGCAGGACGGCGAACAGGAATACCAGGGGATAGAATTGTCTGTGAATGGTAAACTCGCCGATAAGTGGAATTTCATGGGCGGTCTGATGTATTTGGATGCCACTCAAAACAAAACCCAAAACGGCACTAACGACGGTAAAACTGTCAATGGTGCGGCCAAATGGAATGCTGTGGCCGTACTGGAATATAATCCGGATGAAAAATTCAGTATTGTCGGACGGGCAATGTACACCGGTAAAGCCGATATTTATAATGAACAGCTGCAGACCCCTTCTTATATGACTTACGACTTGGGTGTCAATTATAAAACTGCTTTCAACAAAACTCCTGTTACCTTGACTGCAATGTGCTACAACCTTACTGATAAAAACTACTGGACTGCCTATGGTAATAATCTGATCTTATCCAGCCCGCGTACCCTGATGCTGTCCGCAACCTTCGACATTTAATTTTCACTTCCATTATCAAAGAGGGTATGTATGCCCTCTTTGATTTTGTAATAGCAGGAGGCAGTTACCGCTATGCTTAAATTCACCGATATCGACTTCAACGCAGTCTGGCAGGAAACCTTTGGCTGGAACGCTGCCGGCGATACCGACAACCGCAAATTCAATGACCAGGCAGAAAATGATTTTTGGGTCCGGCTGGCGCCGCGATATACACAGGAATATAATCTCAATCACGATACCGGCCTGATTGCCGATAAACTGGCCGGCCTTCTGGGCAGGAATAAAACCATCTTGGAAATAGGCTGCGGCAGCGGTAATTTCACTTTGCTGATGGCACAATATTCTCAGCAGATCCTCGGTCTTGATTTTTCACCTGCCATGCTGGCTGTGCTTGAAGAGAGGCGGCTTGCCGAAGGTATCGGCAATATTCGCACGCAGGCAGGCAAATGGGAAGATTTTACAACTGACGCTGTATTCGACTACATCGTCAGTGTCAATTCACTCTACCGTATCCGCGACATAAAAAGCGCTTTATTGAAAATGCACGCTTACAGTACCCAGGGCTTTATCATCGTCAGAACTATCCAGCGGCCGTTCTTTTACAGCCTTTATCAGAAAAACGGCGTGTCCTGTCCTGAATGTCTTGATTATCAGCTGCTGCCGCTGCTTTTATGGCGGCTTGGTCTGCAGGCCAACGTAGAATTTCTAACTTACCCCAAAAAGAAGTATTTCCTCGACTTGGCTGATGTAAGTCAGGAAATGCAGGCTGATTTGACTGCGCAAATCTTTCATGAGCAGCAGGCAAAGCTTTTGCAGGCTTTTACCGGACAGGCAGCTTTTACAGACGGACGATATACGATCAGCCAGCCGCGCACTACTGTTATTATTTCTGTAAAAAATAAATCTGGGATGAAAATATGAAACATTTTTATAAGCCCCTGTTACTGCTGCTTACGACAGCCGTGCTTTTGCTTGGCGGCTGCGGCGTGCAGCAAACTGCCTCAGAACAGGAAAAAAATATCACAGCTGAAAACAACGCCGTTGTTTTAGCTGCCGGCAGAAATTTGGCCCCAGGCGAAAAAGACGGTTACTATTGCAGCAAGATTTTAGGCGTTTGGGAACCACTGATCACCAAAGATGAAAACGGCCTGCCCAAACCCTGCCTGGCCACAGGCTGGGAGATGAAGGACGGCGGCAAAGAATGGATCTTCCATCTGCGCCGGGGCGTACAGTTCCACAACGGCAGCCCTTTTAATGCCGATGCCGTTATCAAAAACTTTGAGCGGATGAAATTAGGCGTAAAACGTTCCTCTTTTTATGGTCTGGATATCAAAACCTTTTATCCGTCGCTGATTCGTTACGAAAAAATCGACGATTACACCTTAAAATTCCTTTTTGCCGAGCCCAACGTCAACCAGCTGTATAAAATGATCGACTTCGGCAGCCCTGTCTATGCCCCGGAATGCTTTGCTCCCGACGGCAATTTTCAGGGCTTCGCTATAGGTACAGGGCCTTATAAGATCACTGAAAACGTACTGAACAAATATGTCCGCCTTACCCGCAGCGATACTTATTACGGCACTAAAGCAAAGGTGCCCGAAATCGTAGTCAGGAATATTCCCAATCCCGACGTCCGTTATGCGGCCTTAAAGGCCGGCGAAATTTTAGGAGTTCTGGACATCAACGCCATTCCGCCCTTTTTGGCTGAGGAAATCAAACAGGATGACCGTTTTGCAATATCGACCAATAAATCGACGATGATCCGCTTTTTGGCCCTGAACGGCAGCAGATTTCCTTTTAACGATGTACGTATGCGTCAGGCCGTCAGCCTGGCGATCGACAGAAAAGATCTGGTCCAGGCATTATATTTAAACTATGCCGAACCAACTGCCAATCTTTTGAACTACACCAGCCCTTATTATAAAGACTATCCGGTAGAATATGACCCCGAAAAGGCGCGAAAACTGGCCCGTGAAGTGTTAGGCGGACAACGCTGCGAAGTGGTCTACTGCATCAATGGCGGCGAACCGCTGCAGAAAGGCGAAGCAGAACTGATCTCATACTGGCTGCAAATCATTGGCCTCGATGTGACGATCCAATCGCTGGAATATGCCACCATGGCCCGGCAGATGCGCCGAGGCGACTATGACATTGCCCGCGTACAGCAGGGCTTGCCTAACGGCGACCCCTACAGTATTTTTTATACTTTTATGATGCCGGACGGCAGCCGCAATAAGATCAGCTGCCTGGCTTACCAAAATCATGAGGTCGCAGCTTTACTGCAGGAGGCCAAGCATTGCACAGATGAAAATAAACGCCGTGCCATTTATGATCGGTTGCAGCTTATTTCCATCGAAGACCAGCCTGTAGTACCGTTATTCAACGACCGCAGCATCGTTGCTTACAGCAAACGTTTAAAAAATTATGATGCGCTGGTTTACGGCGTTAATTTAGCAGAAATTGAGTTGATAGACTGATGATTAGTTATTGCTGTAAAAGAATCCTGACTGCTGTGCCCGTATTGCTGGGCATCAGCCTGCTGGCTTTTATACTGGGCGTCTTATCGCCCGGCGATCCGGCTGAATTTGTCCTGAATCAGGACGGATTATATGCCCCCAGCGAAGAACAGCTCGAAGCGATGCGCGAAGAACTTGGTTTGAATAAACCACTGTGGCTGCGCTACGGTCTGTGGCTGATGGGAGTTCTGCAGGGCGATCTTGGCAGCAGCTATATCACCGGCCGCGACATTGCCGCCGAGATCGCGCAGCGCCTGCCTGTGACGCTGGAGCTGGCTGCACTCGCACTGCTGATGGCAGGTGTGGGCGGTATCTTTTTAGGCAGCATCTGCGCAGTTTACCGCGGCAGCTTTTTTGATAACTTCGTCAAAAACCTTACTAATGTCATGCTCTCGATTCCCGGTTTCTGGCTGGCTTTGATCCTGATCCTTATTTTCAGCGAACAGCTGCGCTGGCTTCCCACCAGCGGTACGGGCAGCCTGAAATATTTCCTGCTGCCGGCTTTCGTTCTGGCTTTTGCCACCATGGCCACTGTCTGCCGCTTTATGCGCGGCGCACTGCTGACAGAATTTGGCCGTCAGTATTTTCTGGTCGCCAAAGTACGTGGCATCAATAAATTCAACCTGCTCACACGTTATGCCCTGCCTAATGCCATTATCCCCGTCATCGCTCTGCTGGGCAATTATTTTGCCAGCGTTCTGGGCGGTTCTGTAATAGCCGAAAGCATTTTTGCTATCCCCGGTATCAGCAGCATGGCACTGGAAGCCATCCGCTACCGTGACTATCCGGTGCTGCAGGCTTATGTTCTGGTCAGCGGCTGTACGCTGATCCTGGTGATGGTAACGGTCGATCTGCTGATCGCTTATCTCAATCCCAAGATAAAGCTGGGTGAGCGGTCATGAAAAAATCAAACCTGCAATTTTACTGTGCGGCCAGTGTGCTGCTGCTCATTATCGGCGCCAGTATCCTGGCACCGCTCCTGGTTACACACAATCCCTTTGAACCCGATATGGCAAACCGTCTGCAGCCGCCCTCCTGGCAGCATTTTTTTGGTACTGACGCTCTGGGACGCGATATGTTCAGCCGCATTCTTTACGGTGGCCGTGCTTCGATCCTGCTTTCACTGGCTTCGGCAATTCTGTCGCTTGGTGTCGGCCTGGTAATCGGTCTCTTCTGCGGCTTTTACGGCGGCAAATTGGATATGCTGTGCACTATCGCCAGCAACATTTTCCAAGGCATTCCGGGCAGCTGCTTTATGATCGCCATTGCCGGCATTTTCGGTCCCAGCATCAAAAGTCTGGTACTGGCGCTGGTCATTACCTCCTGGGCCGGGTTTTCCCGTATCGTGCGCGCTGAAGTCATGCAGCTTAAAGAAGAACCTTTCATCGAAGGTCTGCGCTGTCTGGGATGCAGTGACAGTCGGCTGCTGCTGCATCACATCATTCCCAATATTGTCAACAAGCTGCTTATTCTGTTCACTATCCGTGTGGGACGCGGTATCCTGTCCATTGCCGGACTCAGCTTCCTCGGCCTGGGCGTTCAGCCGCCGACTCCCGACTGGAGCGTGATGGTCAGCGATGCTGTTTTGTATTACCGCAGTTCACCGCATCTGATTTTGATACCCGGAGCCTGCATCTTTTTTCTGATCTACGCTATCAATAATCTGGGCGAATTTATGCGTGACAAACTGGATGTACGCTTTAATGAGGTGCGTAAATGGTAACTTTAAACTCTGCAGCACTTGATCTGGTGCTGCATCAGCTTTACGTGCACTTTCCTGTCCCCGGTGGACTGGTTCGGGCCGTTGACGGTGTTGACATCTGCTTCCGTCACCAACAAATCACTGGTATCATCGGAGAAAGCGGCTGCGGTAAATCCGTTTTGGGGCAGGCTATTTTAGGCATTCTGCCCGATTATGTCGCTCGCAGCGGCAATATTTTCTACCGCAGTACAGATATTCTGGCATACAACACTTCCCTGCCCGGTTTTTACGGACAGCAAATCGCCCTGATACCTCAAAATCCCGGCGACTCGCTCAACCCGCTGCGCACAATAGGCAGGCAATTCGACGATATCCTGCAGACTGCCGGACTCAATGATAAAACCAACCAGCGCAAGCAACAGCTGCTGACCTTTTTCGGATTACCGGATGCAGAGCGCGTACTCGCCGCTTATCCGCATGAGCTTTCGGGCGGCATGCTGCAGCGCGTATTATGCGCGATGAGTATTTGCTGCTCGCCCCTGTGGCTTCTGGCCGACGAACCTACCAAAGGACTGGACGAAACAGCCTGCGGCGTTGTTTATGAAAATCTGCAGAAAATAAAAACCAGCCAGTCACTGGGTATGCTCATCATCACCCACGACTTACAGCTGGCACGTTCTATCTGCGCCGACATCGCCGTTATGTATGCCGGCCAGATCGTCGAATACGGTCCCCAAGTCCTTACCGGCCCACGCCATCCATATACCCAGGCTTTCTTGGCAGCACTGCCGGAAAACGGCTTTCAGCCGCTGCCTGGCCTGCCGCCATTACCGCAGGATCATTTGCCCGGCTGTCGGTTTGCGCCGCGCTGCCACAGCTGTCAAAAACGCTGTCTGCAGGAAGTCCCTCCTGTCTATGACAGCGGCACCGCGAAAGTGAGGTGCTTCCTCTATGCTTGAAGCTGTCGAAGTTTCTAAAAAATATTGGGACCGCAGCAGCGGCAGGCAATACGATGTTTTACAAAGCTGCAGTCTGCAGATCGCTGCCGGAGAAGCAGTCGGTATGATGGGACCCAGCGGCTGCGGCAAAAGTACTCTGGCACGTGTATTGCTGCGGCTTCTGCCGACAGACAGCGGCCGTATCATCTTTCAGACGCAGGACGTGACTCAGCTGTCTCAGAAACAGCTGAAACCCTTTCGCCAGCAAGTACAGTTCATATCGCAGCGTCCTGAAAGCTTTTTTGATCCGCTGCTGAAATTGGGTGCCAGCCTGCGTGAACCGCTGCAGATATTTGATCTGCCTGACAGCAGCGAGATTATCGAAGCCGCACTGGCCACAGTCAAACTGTCACCTGCCCTGCTGGACCGTTATCCGCATCAGGTCAGCGGCGGCGAAGTACAGCGCCTGAGTATCGCCCGTGCGCTTTTGCTTAAACCGAAACTGCTTATCCTGGACGAGCCGACATCAATGCTGGATATCTCCGTCCAGGCACAGATCCTACAGCTTTTAAAAAATATTCGCCGGCAGGAACAGATGGCGTTCCTCTTTATCTCCCATGACAAAGCCGTAATCAATTATATGTGCGACCGCCAGCTATATATGCAGGAAGGCAGGATCACCTGACAAAAAAACACCCAACGCTATGCGTTGGGTGTTTTACTTTAATAAGAACATCAGTACCGCTTCTCCTGCCGTTACAGCCATTGTCCCAGTACTTCCTGCAGCCGTTCGATACTGACCGGCTTGCTCAGATGCTCGTTCATCCCGGCATTGAGCGCCATCTTGATATCTGAAGAAAATGCATCGGCCGTCATTGCCACAATTGGTATCTGCCGCGCATCTTCACGCGCCAGCCTGCGAATCTCCCTGGTTGCTTCATAACCGTTCATAACAGGCATCCGCACATCCATCAATATCATTTCATAATGACCGGGCGTAGATGCATTAAACATTTCCACTGCCCGCCGGCCATTTTCAGCACCCTCGCAGACTAACCCCAGGCTTTGCAGAAACTCCAGAGCGATCTCCATATTCAGGTCATTATCTTCAACTATCAGGACCCGATGTCCCGAAAAATCGCTCCTTCCCGCAGACTTTACTGCCGGCAGCGGTTTTACTGCATCATCGCCCAGCCAGCGCAGCGGCAGCGTTAAGGTAAACTTTGCGCCGCCTTCCGGCCTGTTGGCGGCTTCGATAGTGCCGGCCATCAAATTTGTCAGGTTCTTGCAGATTGCCAGCCCCAGTCCCGTACCCTCGATTTTACTTGTACGGCTGTCTTCACCGCGTTCAAACATATCAAAAATTTTCGGCAGCAGTTCTTCCGACAGCCCCGGACCGTTATCTCTGACAGTAAAAACATACTGCGAACGCTGCGGGATCACTGCGGAAAGCTCCTGCAGCCCCAAAACGATTTCTCCACCTTCCGGAGTATATTTGACCGCATTACCTAAAACATTAAGCAAAATCTGCTTGAGATGCGTACTGTCAGTCAGAACCTCCGCATGTTTCAGCTCTTCAAGCTCCAGCCGCAGATTTTGCATTTTTTTACCGGCCATCGGGCGGATGATATTTAGTACATCCTCCAGCAGCTGCGGCAGGCTCAGCTCATCATCTGTTAAAATAACTTTACCGCTTTCGATCTTCGACATACTTAAAATACTGTTGATCAGCTCCAGCAAATGGGCGGAGCTGCTGCCGATTTTATTAAGACAGTCCAGCGTTTTGACTTTATTCTCAATATTCTGCCTGGCGATAGTCGTCATTCCGATGATCGCATTCATGGGCGTACGGATGTCGTGGCTCATTGAGGAGAGAAAATCACTTTTCACCTTACTCGCGTTTTCCGCTTCGCGCAGTGCTCTTTCAAGCTCTTCCTTTGCCTTTCGCTCCGCGTTCAAGACGTCCGTTACATCCGCCCGGATGAAGCAGACCCGTCCAAGCCGCAGATCGATGGCCGAAATGTGCATTTTTTTCGTTCGGATCTCACCGGCGGCATTGTACACAGAAAAGATGAAGGAGTAGCTTCCCTGCTCTTTTAACCGTTCCAGCATCGTGGCAGGATCTACATGTGAAGCGGAGTACATGGAAGCCTCGGAGGCAGGGCATGAAGCTATCTGGGTGAAGGAGTTCATCACCAACCTAGGAGTCATACCCAATGCGTCGGGGCCGATCAAACTCTTCTGTGACAACACTGGAGCTATTGCCCTTGCCAAGGAGCCCAGGTTTCACAGGAAGACCAGGCATATCAAGCGTCGCTTCAACTCCATTCGTGAAAATGTTCAAGATGGAGACATAGATATTTGTAAAGTGCATACGAATCTGAATATCGCAGATCCGTTGACTAAACCTCTCCCTAGAGCAAAACATAGATCGGAAGAGCG
>ERZ773210.3369-NODE-3369-length-11439-cov-3.216005_pt1 | contig 11439 bp, 10 predicted proteins | sample MGYA00580528_ERZ773210 | MGnify/ENA primary metagenome ERZ773210 (study PRJEB29015, sample SAMEA2737769) | human gut metagenome | biome: human gut; feature: human-associated habitat; material: faeces | place: China | collected 2012 ...
AGTAGTGGGAAAATAATATGTTAAGCTCAAGAAGGTGCCTCAGATTTATTGACGTATTTCCGTCATGTCTGCGAGTATAGCTTGTCTTTCGAAGCGTGTCTGAGTTGTTTTTTAGACGAGTTCGCGGAGAAAGACAGAGATAAGCGGCGCAGCAACAATAGAAAATCACTCAGCTTTCGAGAGCCCCTTTTGATGCGGTCTCTTAAGGTTTTCTGAAAATTCCCTAAAAACCTTGACAAACAGGACTTCTGTGGCTATGATATTTTGTAGTTTCATGGTTGATAAACCAGTTAAATGCGTTGAAAAAGAGGAGTATGCATAGGTCGTTCTGACAGAGAGAGATGCCCATTGGCTGCGAGGCACTTGAGAACAGAGATGCAGAAGGTAGCTTTGGAGCAGGATTGCTGAAGTCACAGTAGGCGGTCCCGGAGTCGTTCCCGTTAAAGAATAGGATGAGATGTATAGAGGAGTTTCTTCTATATAATAAAGGTGGTACCGCGAATCAATCGCCCTTTGTGAGAATAAAGGGCGTTTTTTTTATAATTAAGAAATGCATTTCCTAATTATAAAAAAGCCTCCGGCAGGATGCGCACTGCGGCGTACAATGATGGTACCGCAAGCGACCACCGCAGGCGCCAGAATGTGCTGGGGCACATTCTATATTTTGCCCTGAAATGTGAAAAATGTGTGAAAACATGAACCAGGAAACACGTATTTGAGGAGGAGACTATGAGTCAGAATTTGGAGAAAACTTACAATCCGAAAGAGATTGAAGACAAACTGTACCAGAAGTGGTGCGAAAATAAGTATTTCCACGCAGAAGTGGACAGAAGTAAGAAACCATTTACAATCGTAATGCCGCCACCGAATATTACCGGTAAGCTTCACATGGGACATGCTCTTGACAACACGATGCAGGATATCCTGATCCGCTACAAGAGAATGCAGGGATACAATGCACTGTGGATTCCGGGAACAGACCATGCGGCTATTTCTACAGAAGTAAAGGTTACCAATCAGTTAAAAGACGAAGGTATTGATAAAAAAGAACTTGGCCGTGAGAAATTCTTAGAGAGAACATGGCAGTGGAAAGAAGAATATGGCGGAACTATCACATCACAGCTTAAAAAGATGGGTGTTTCCTGTGACTGGGACAGAGAGCGTTTCACAATGGACGAGGGATGTTCTGAAGCAGTTGAGAAAGTATTCTTGAACCTTCATAAAAAAGGATTCATTTACAGAGGATCCAGAATCATCAACTGGTGTCCGGTATGTAAGACTTCCCTTTCTGACGCAGAAGTTGAGCATGAGGAACAGGCAGGACATTTCTGGCACATCAAGTACCCGATCGTAGGAACAGAACGTTTCCTTGAGATCGCAACTACACGTCCGGAAACTCTGCTTGGAGATACAGCAATCGCCGTACACCCGGACGATGACAGGTACAAAGATATCGTAGGAAAGAATGTCATCCTTCCGTTAGTTGGAAGAGAAATCCCGATCGTGGCAGACGCTTACGTTGATAAAGAATTCGGAACAGGTGCGGTTAAGATCACACCGGCACATGACCCGAATGACTTTGAAGTAGGAAAGAGACATAATCTTCCGGAAATCAACATCCTGAATGATGATGCTACCATCGTAGAAGGATACGGAAGATATTCCGGAATGGATCGCTACGAAGCAAGAAAAGCAATCGTAGAAGATCTGGAAAAAGAAGGATACCTTGTAAGCATCGAAGAACATGTACACAACGTTGGAACACATGACAGATGTAAGACAACCGTTGAACCGATGATTAAACCACAGTGGTTTGTTAAGATGGATGAGCTTGCCAAACCGGCGATCAATGCGATCAAGACCGGCGAATTAAAATTCGTACCGGAACGTTTTGGTAAGATCTACCTGAACTGGCTGGAAAATATCCGTGACTGGTGTATTTCACGTCAGATCTGGTGGGGACACAGAATTCCGGCCTACTATTGTGATGAATGTGGAGAAGTGGTTGTTGCACGTGAGATGCCGGAAAAATGCCCGCATTGCGGATGCACACATCTGACACAGGATGAAGATACACTGGATACCTGGTTCAGTTCAGCACTGTGGCCGTTCTCAACACTTGGATGGCCGGAAGAGACAGAGGACTTCAAGTATTTCTATCCGACAGATGTACTGGTAACCGGTTATGATATTATTTTCTTCTGGGTAATCCGTATGGTATTCTCCGGATATGCACATACTGGAAAAGCACCGTTCCATACTGTTCTGATCCATGGACTGGTAAGGGATTCCCAGGGACGTAAGATGAGTAAATCTCTTGGAAATGGTATCGATCCTCTGGAAGTTATTGATAAATACGGCGCAGATGCTCTTCGTCTTACTCTGATGACAGGTAATGCACCTGGAAATGATATGCGTTTCTACTGGGAAAAGGTAGAAGCAAGCCGTAACTTCGCAAACAAGATCTGGAATGCTTCCCGTTTCATCATGATGAACCTGGAAGGCAAGACAGTGACAGAACCGGAGAACTTAAATGATCTCTGTGCAGAGGATAAATGGATTCTGTCTCACTTAAATACAGTGATCCGCGAAGCTACAGAGAACATGGAAAAATATGAACTTGGTATTGCAGTACAGAAGGTTTATGACTTCCTGTGGGATGAACTCTGCGACTGGTATATTGAGATGGCTAAGGTTCGTCTGTGGAAGGCAGAGGAAGATCCGAAGGCAGCAAATGATGCACTCTGGACATTAAGAACAGCGCTGACAGAAGGCCTGAAGCTTCTTCATCCGTATATGCCGTTTATCACAGAGGAAATCTACTGCACACTTCTTCCTGAAGAAGAGTCTATTATGATCTCCGAATGGCCTGTATACAGAGAAGAGAGAAACTTCCCGGATGCTGAGAAAGCAATCGAGGGATTCAAAGAGGTTGTAAGAGGTATCCGTAATACCAGAACAGAGATGAATGTTCCGAATAACCGCAAGACAAGCCTGCATATTGTGGCAAAGGATGCTGAAACAGCAGCAATGTATGAGAACAGCAAGAAATCCTTTGTAAATCTTGCATTTGCAAAAGAGATTCTGGTACAGACAGACAAGAACGGAATCAGTGAAGATGCAGTTTCAGTAGTTGTTTCCAATGCGGTTGTATATATGCCGTTGGAAGACCTGATTGACAAAGATAAAGAGATTGAACGTCTTACAAAAGAAACAGAACGTCTCACAAAAGAGATCGCAAGATGTGAAGGTATGCTGAATAATCCGAACTTCGTAAACAAGGCACCTGCTGCCAAGGTGGATGCGGAGAAAGACAAACTTGCGAAATATAAAGAAATGATGGATAAGGTTAAAGGACAGTTAGAGCAGCTTAAGAAATAAGGGAGTGTTTAGATGAAATTGTATAAGATTTGTAACAAAATCTCCCTTTTACTCCATGTACTTGCCAGCGCAGCGGGATATTTTGTTATGGAGGCAATCTGCCGTCACTCGTTTATAGAAGCCTGGAATTATATGACACAGAGACCTCTGGTTTTTGCATATAATGCGGCATTCATTTTTACCTCGTCACTAATTGTTTATCTGTTTCACAGGAGAGTGTTCTGGAGAATCCTTGTGACATTGTTTTGGCTGATACTGGCCATTATCAATGGTGTTCTCCTGCTCAACCGTGTTACACCGTTTACAGGACCGGATTTGCATCTGATCACAGATGCATTAAAGATTGCCAATAAATACCTGCCTGCTGCAGGTGTTGTGGCAGTCTGCATCCTGTTTGGGATTCTTGTTATCTTACTGTTGATCCTGCTTATTAAAGGACCGAAGTATCAGAACAAGATTAAATACCGCTATAATATTCCTCTGATCCTGTTGGCAGTTGCTCTTTTTGCAGGATGTACACAGCTGGCACTGGAGAAGAGGGTACTTTCCAATTACTTTGGAAATATTGCTTTTGCATATGAGGATTATGGATATCCTTACTGTCTGGCAACTACGATTTTTAATACGGGAATCAGCTGTCCGAGAGATTATTCTGAGAAAGAGATTAAACGGATTGAGAAAACAGAGAAGAACCTGCCAGAGTCAAAAGAGGAAAATCATCCGAATATTCTGTTTTTGCAGCTGGAATCATTCTTTGATCCCACATTGGTAAACTATCTGAATATTTCGGAAGATCCTATCCCGACGTTCAGGAAGCTGATGGAGGAATATTCCTCCGGATATTATAAGGTTCCCTCTGTAGGTGCAGGTACTGCAAATACAGAGTTTGAATCCATTACAGGAATGAGTATGCATTATTTCGGACCCGGGGAATATCCTTATAAGAGTATTCTGAGAGAGACTACATGTGAGAGTGCACCTTATGTACTGAAGAATCTGGGCTATACCACCCATGCGGTTCATAATAATGAGGCAAACTTCTATGGAAGAAGATCTATTTTCCCGAATCTCGGATTTGATACTTTTACTTCTGAAGAGTACATGGCAAGAGAGAACGAGAAGAATCCAAATGGCTGGGTAAAGGATGAGGTCCTGACAGATGAAATCCTGAAATGTCTGGATTCTACTGAGGGACCGGATTATGTATATACTATTTCCGTACAGGGACATGGTGCGTATCCGGATGAGCAGATCCTGGAGGATCCTGAGATCACAGTTTCCGGTGCACCGACTGAGGAAGAGAATAATAAATGGGAATATTACGTAAATGAGATCCATGAGATGGATAATTTTGTAAAAGAGCTGACAGATAAGCTGGCAGATTATCCTGAGGATGTGGTCCTTGTTATGTACGGTGATCACCTTCCGACTATGGGACTGACTGTGGAGGACCTGAAGAACAAGTATCTGTTCCAGACAGAGTATGTGATGTGGGATAACTTTGGACTTAAGAAAAAGAATGAAAATCTTGCAGCATACCAGATGGCGGCAGAGGTTATGGATCGTGTGGGAATCCATGAGGGAACTGTTTTCCGCTATCATCAGGCAAGAAGAAATACCAGAAATTATCAGGTGGATCTGGAAACCCTGCAGTATGACCTCCTTTATGGAAAGAGATATTCCTACGGGGAAAGCGGCGAAAGTCCTTATCTGCGTACCAGAATGCGTATGGGAATCTATGATGTGACTCTGGATTCCATTCAATGTATCTCTGAGGCAGATCATACATATTACATTAAGGGAACGGAGTTTACGCCGTCCAGTGAAATCAAACTGAACGGAGAATGGTATGATACGGTCTATATCAATCCGACTACGTTGATGATCACAGGTACGGAGCTGAATGATTTCGACAGGCTTGCGGTGATCCAGCGAAGCAACAGTTCGACGCGAAAACCGCTGAGCAAGAGCTATGACCGGTCCTGCTATGCACTTTATTCAAATAATAAATGGAAATTAACAGAAAGTGCCGGTACGAATGAAAATTAATCCATAATTTTGTCGGATAAAATATTACGATTGGTACTGGACATCTTCCACCACTATTATATAATGTTAGAGTAACTAAATACATTATAGATAAGTGGTGGAATTTTTTTATGAATTACGAAGAAGCAGTTGCTTATATTGATGAAACTCCGAAATTTACAAAGAAGAACAGTCTGGATCACACAAAGGAATGTCTGAGAAGACTTGGTAATCCTCAGGATAAGTTTAAGGTGATCCATGTGGCAGGAACTAATGGAAAGGGAAGTACATGTGCGTTTCTGACCTCTGTTCTGAGAGAGGCGGGATATTCCTGCGGATTAGTTATTCCTCCTCATCTGGTGGAGATCAATGAACGCTTCCAGATCAATGAGGTGAATATTGATAATGATACTTTCCTGAAGGCCTTTGAGAAAGTAAAGGTACTTGCGGATGAACTGGTTGCAGAAGGCAGCTATCATCCGACTTATTTTGAGATGCTTTTTCTGATGGGGATGGTGATCTTTGCAGAGGCAGGTGTTGATTATGTGACTCTGGAAACAGGACTGGGCGGAAGAATGGATGCGACTACTGCTGTGGAGAATCCTGTTGCCTGTGTGATCACATCGATCAGTCTGGATCATATGCAGTATCTGGGAGATACAGTTGCCAAAATCGCAGGAGAAAAGGCCGGGATCATTGTGCCGGGGGTACCGGTAATCTATGACGGAAACGACCCGGATGCAGCAGAAGTGATCCGTGCCAGAGCAGAAGAACTGGGAAGCCCTGCTTATGAAGTGAAGAGATCAGATACAGAAGTGCTCAGAAATACTTCGGCGGGAATTGATTTTGCATTTCGGAATAAGTATTATAAGGATATGGTTTTCTCTATTCCGTTTATTGCAAAGTATCAGGTGATGAACAGTGCACTTGCATTAAAGACGATTGAGGTTCTGCAGAATGTGATTTCTGTATCTATGGATCAGATCCATGTGGGAATTGCCGGAACACGCTGGCAGGGAAGAATGGAAACAGTGCTTCCGGGTGTGATCGTGGACGGTGCTCACAATGAGGACGGGGTAGAGAAATTTGTAGAGACAGCAGAACATTTTCAGAAAGAATGTCCGCTGACTTTGCTTTTTTCAGCAGTAGATGACAAAGATTATACAGATATGATACATACGATCTGCAGCAGGATCACGTTCCGTCATGTGGTAGTAACCTCTGTTGGCGGATATCGCAAGGTTCCTGCTGAGAGATTTGCAAAGCTTTTTACAGAAGCAGGTGCTTCTTCTGTGGAAGTAGTGGAGGATGTTGAGAAAGCTTTTGGTAGAGCACTGGAAGTAAAGGGGGATGACGGAATGCTCTTCTGCGTGGGTTCCCTGTATCTTGTCGGTGAGATTAAAGATGTGATCAGGAGAAATAAGAAATGATAGATTATGAAGAGGAACTGAAGAAATTTGAACCCTGTCTGGATGTGGCAGATGCGGAGGGGGCGATTTATGAGAGAGAACTGACGGATATCCTGGATATTCTTCAGGAAGTTCTCCGCGAAGCCAAGAGTGGCAGACGGGTAAAATAAGGAGATACACATGAATTGTATGAATTGTGGCGCATTTCTGGTGGACAAAGATCTGGATTACTGCCCGAAATGTGGATGTAATGTGCTGATCCAGAAAAAGGTAGATTACCTTTCCAGACAGTATTACAACCGGGGGCTTGAGAAAGCCAGTGTCCGCGATCTTTCAGGGGCGATTGACTGTCTGAAGCAGAGTCTTATTTATAATAAGCATAACATTCAGGCGAGAAATCTTCTTGGACTGGTATATTTTGAGACAGGGGAGGTGGTTGCCGCACTCAGTGAATGGGTGATCAGTAAGAATCTTCAGCCATCCAGAAATCTGGCATCAGAATATATTAACAAGCTGCAGGCGAACTCCAATAAGCTTGAGGCGATCAATGAAACGATCAGAAAGTATAATGATGCCTTAAACCTGTGCAGGGAAGGTCATGAGGATATGGCTGCGATCAGGCTGAAGAAGATTCTCATACAGAATCCAAAACTGATCAAAGGTTACCATCTTCTGGCACTTGTGCAGATGAAAGAGGGGGAATATAACAAGGCAAGAAAGACGTTAAGGAAAGCCGCGCGGATTGATAAAACAAATACAACAACCCTTCGTTTTTTGAGAGAGATTGACGAACAGACAGGAGTATCCACACGTCTGGAACGTCAGAATAAAAGAAACAGGAAAGCTGTGGACAGCAGTGAGAATGATATGGCAATCCAGATTCCTCAGTATAAAGAAAAAGGAAGGATTCCGCTGTTTTTTACACTGGTTGCCGGATTTTGTGCAGGATTGCTGGCGTTTTATCTTCTGGCTGTTCCTGCCATACGTCAGGGAATCTACAGGGAAGCGAATCAGCAGATTATGAAATACAGTGATGCAGTGTCCAGTCAGGGAGCTGAGCTGACCAAGGCACAGAGTCAGGCTCAGGAATCTGGAGACACAGTTGAGGCGGCCTCTAAACAGATAGAGGAAGAGAAGAAAAAAAGCAGCAGTTATGAGGCTCTGATCGAGGCGTACTCAGCATTGCAGCAGCAGAATACAGATGAAGCGGCATTGAAGATACAGAATGTTTATGCGGATTTGCTGCCTGCGGATCTGAAAGGAATTTACAATACGATCTGTAACACTACAGGTACGACCGGGATCGAAGGAACTACAGATGCGAAAGTCACAGACGGAACCGGCAGTGCTGACAGCGCAGAGGGAGATGTTTCTTCAGATTCAGCGGAAGATGGAAGTTATGACGATGGTTCCTATGACAGTGGGGAATATGATGATGGTTCTTACGATAATTCTGATGGTGATTCGGCGGATGATGGAAGTTACGACACCGGTGATTATGACGATTCCGGATACTGATACCGGGTTTTCATTTTGATGTGGCAGAAGACATGAAGTATTATAAGAAGATGTAAAGATACAAAAGAGATGCATGGAAGTCATGTGTCTCTTTTTTTACCGAATCAAGTAGGAGGCTGCGAAAAGCAATAAACAGTTATTTGATGTAGAGCTACACTGCAAAGTGGATTGCGAACATTCGCCTGACAAAAAGTGAGGAGGGATATGATGGAGAACAGATTTGAAATACAGGGAAATTCCCTGATCATTCATTTACCGAAAGAGGTAGATCATATGGTGACAGACGAGATACGCAGAGATTCAGATGATATTATACGGAAAAAATATATACGAACGATCACATTTGATTTTTCAGGAACAGCGTTTATGGACAGTTCAGGGATAGGGCTGATCATGGGGAGATACCGGATGATGGGGATGCGCGGTGACTGTATACAGGCTACAGGAGTAAATTCCTATATTGAAAAGCTGCTGCATCTGTCAGGGGTATATAAATTTGTCGAAATCTGTGGGGAAGTCTAAAGAGAGGGGGAAGAAAACTATTATGGAAAATACCAATGAAATGAAAATTATTTTTGACAGCAGACCTGAGAATGAGGGGCTGGCAAGAGTTGCGGCGGCAGCTTTCTGCACACAGCTGAATCCTACTCTGGAGGAAGTGGCAGATCTGAAAACTGCTGTGTCAGAGGCTGTGACAAACTGTATTATTCATGCTTATGAAGGCCAGGTGCAGAAAATAGAGATTTTCTGCAGAAGGGAAGGACAGAAATTATGGGTTGATGTGATCGATAAGGGAGTGGGGATCAGAGACGTTGCAAAAGCTATGGAGCCTCTTTTTACAACAAAGCCGGAGAAGGATCGTTCCGGGATGGGATTTACATTTATGGAAGCGTTTATGGATGAGGTAACAGTAGAATCACAGGTGGGATATGGAACAGTTGTCCATATGAAAAAGACGATCGGGAGGTAGGAATGGACCATACTCTTGCTCTGATCATGAAGTCACAACAGGGGGATAAAGAAGCAAGAGATACTGTATTTAAAGAAAACGCAGGACTTGTGTACAGCATGGCGAAAAGATTTGCCGGGCGCAGTGTGGAAATGGAAGATATCGTGCAGATAGGAAGCATTGGGCTGCTGAAAGCCATAGATCGTTTTGATATTTCGTACGATGTGAAGTTTTCAACTTATGCTGTTCCCATGATCATAGGTGAAATCAGACGCTATCTGAGGGATGACGGGATGCTTAAGGTAAGCAGAAACCTGAAAGAGAACTGTGCCAGAATTTATTCTGCGAGAGAAGCACTGGAAAAAGAACTGGGACGTGAACCAATACTGGAGGAAGTTGCGAAAGCGACAGAACTTTCAGTAGATGAAGTGGTGATGTCGATGGAATCAGGAGCTGAAGTGGAATCTTTGCACAAAATTATCTATCAGGGAGATGGAAATGATATTTCGCTTATGGACAGGCTCCAGGAAAAAGAAAATGGACAGGATGCAGCACTGAACAGGATTTTTCTGGATGAAATCCTGAAAAAACTGGATGCAAGAGAACGTCAGCTGATCGGTATGAGATATTTTAAGGATATGACGCAGACGGAGATTGCGGCAGAGATGGGAATTTCCCAGGTCCAAGTGTCCAGGATGGAAAAGCGGATTCTGAAGGAACTTAAAAAGCAGGTATAAGCAGATGGGAGTAATTAACTCACCGCTTGTAGAAGGTGGAGTATTCTCTGAAGAGGTAAATAAAAAAGAGGTTACTGTGAACGGAGTGAACAGTAACAAAAAGAGTGTGCGGATTACTATAATATTGCACACTCTTTTTGCTATAATATCTTTATTGTTATATATCGTAAGTTATACAGTTCTCTGTGATCTGAAGATCACATTTTTGTATTTCAGAAGGGCTGTCTGAAGAATCAGTCCTACTACACCACAGGAAACTACTTCTCCGATACCTACGGTAAGCATCATAAGCGGAATCGGAAGATTTACTCCGTATCCGAAGTGAAGTACGAATGGCACGATGACTGCATTGGAAACAATCGGCGGGATTGGCGCAAGAAAACGGTTGCAGCTGCGGAGTCTGTAAGTAAATACTGCTCCGATCAGTGTTGCGATGCTTCCGAAAATAATGTCTACAGGAATGGCACCGCCAAAGAGATTGGCAATGATACATCCCACAAATAACCCCGGAATCGCAGCCGGTGTAAAGAATGGCAGGATGGTCAGTGCTTCCGAAAAGCGAATCTGAATTTCGCCATAGCTGAGTGGTGCGAATAAAAGAGTCAGAACCACATAAATGGCTCCGATCACTGCTGCTTCTGCCAGAAACTGAGTACCTTTGTTTTTCATATTTGATTATCTCCTTTAGTATTTGTTTTACGAGTGGAAGGTTTCGAACACTCGGCTATCGAAGTATATCACTTTTCGGAAGTACGGTCAATGTCTTTGATAAGAGTTTTATTAACATTTTCCTCGTACAGACGCATCTGTATCTGCATAGGTGTTGGATCATCTGTTATTTTCATATGACCGAAATGATTGAAGAAGAAAAGTACCCCAAGTCCGATTCCTATGGAATAAGTGATTTCAAGAACAGTAAAATGACTGGAAGTCTGTCCTGTGACCTGGGTATAGATCTGCGAGAAGAGACCACCGACATCTACATCGTTATTAAATGTCATGATAGAGAAACCTGCACCGAAAAAGGCGGCAAGGCCGACGAAAATAATCTTGCACCACTGCCAGACAAGCCCGGAACCGGGTTTGTTTTTAAAAGTGATGATAAAGTCGGCTTCTCCAATATTATTGATTTCAAGGTCCGGTTCTTTTTTTTTGATTTCGGAGATCAGATCCATGACAGACATTACATAACGTCCTGGTTTATTCGGGTCAAGATTTATAACCGGCATCACCCGGAGCCGATTCAGGATTTTACTGTTGCTGCAGGAAAGTTTTGCAATGTCCTGAAGATAAATGTGTGGATGGTTTATCTGGATATTCTGATCTAACTGTAAATAGAGAGTATCACTCATGGTATGTTATCCTTTCATTTTGGGCTTGAAGATCAGGCTTGCAAGATAAGAGAAGATCAAAGCTG
>ERZ773210.3372-NODE-3372-length-11427-cov-3.506419_pt1 | contig 11427 bp, 8 predicted proteins | sample MGYA00580528_ERZ773210 | MGnify/ENA primary metagenome ERZ773210 (study PRJEB29015, sample SAMEA2737769) | human gut metagenome | biome: human gut; feature: human-associated habitat; material: faeces | place: China | collected 2012 ...
CAGGCGTGCTGACGCACGGCAAAGATATCTGACGCAGGACTTCACACTATGATGGGCTGGATTGTTTGCAGTAATTTATGGAATTGCTATAAATTATCAGGGGCAAAAGATATTTACAGCAATCCTTGTAAATAACGCATATTGAGAGGATTGCTATAGTCAGCTCACATAATTCTTATTCAAATCAAACGTACTAAAATATAATATTATCAGGAGGTCTTTACAATGGAAAAAAGATGGTGGAAAGAAAGCGTCGTATATCAGATCTATCCTCGCAGTTTCTGCGACAGCAACGGAGACGGAATCGGTGATCTTAACGGTATCACCGGCAAACTTGACTATTTAAAAGAGCTTGGAATTGACGTAATCTGGCTCTCTCCGGTTTACAAATCACCAAATGATGACAACGGATATGATATCAGTGATTATCAGGCGATCATGGACGAATTCGGAACCATGGAAGACTTCGACCGTATGCTTGCCACAGCTCACGAAAAAGGCATCAAAATCATGATGGACCTGGTTGTAAACCATACCTCTGATGAACACAAATGGTTCATCGAGAGCCGCAAATCCACAGACAATCCTTACAGAGATTACTACATCTGGCGTCCTGCAAAAGAAGACGGAAACCTTCCAAACAACTGGGGCTCCTGCTTCTCCGGTCCTGCATGGGAATACGACAAGACAACAGATATGTATTTCCTGCACCTGTTTTCCAAGAAACAGCCTGATCTGAACTGGGACAATCCTGCTGTACGTCAGGATGTTTTCGATATGATGAACTGGTGGCTGAAAAAGGGCGTTGACGGATTCCGTATGGATGTTATCAGCCTTATCTCCAAAGAGCCGGGGCTTCCTGACAAAGAACCTGGAATTAACGGCTATGCAACCTTCAATGTATCCGCAAATGGTCCTCATGTACATGAATACCTTCAGGAAATGCGTCAGAAAGCACTGAATAATGCTGACACGATCACTGTAGGCGAATGCTCAGGTGTTACTCTGGAAGAGGCAAAGAAATATGCAAGAAGCGATGAAAAAGAGCTGAACATGGTATTCCAGTTTGAGCATATGGATGTTGACAGTGATGAAAAAGCCGGCAAATGGACAACCAGAAAAATGGATCTGCGCGACCTGAAAAAAATCCTTACACGCTGGCAGAAAGGTCTTCAGGATATTGCATGGAACAGTCTCTACTGGGAAAATCATGACCAACCAAGAAGCGTTTCCCGTTTCGGCAATGACAGTGACGAATACAGAGAAATCTCTGCAAAAATGCTTGCAACATGTATCCATATGATGCAGGGTACACCTTATGTATATCAGGGTGAGGAACTGGGTATGACAAACTGCCCGTTTAACACTCTTGACAACTTCCGCGACCTTGAAAGTATCAATGCTTTCCACGAATTAACCGAACAGGGTAAGATGACCGAAGAGGACATGATGGCAGCAATCGGTTATAAGGGACGTGACAATGCAAGAACCCCTATGCAGTGGGACGACAGTGCTTACGCAGGTTTCTCCACAGCTACCCCCTGGATTATGGTAAACCCGAACTACACTAAGATCAATGCCAAAGATCAGATTAACCGCGAAGATTCCGTATTCAAATATTATCAGAAACTGATCAAGCTCCGCCATGAAAGTGAACTGATCGTATACGGTACCTATGATCTGATCCTTGATGATGACAAGGATATCTACGCTTATATCCGTACACTTGGCGATGAAAAACTGATCGTATACTGCAATTTCAGCGAGAATACACGTGAAGTAGAGCTTCCTGAAGAATTTACAAACGGAAAAGTTCTTATCTCCAATTACATTGATGCAAAAGTAAACCATAAAATCACTCTCAGACCTTACGAAGCAATCGTAATCCAGAAATAATATTCCGTGCAGGGCTGTTATCAGATATTTTTTGACGACAGCCTTATATTTTGCATTTTTTAATTATTATTGCTCTCTCCCAAACGACTTATGAGCAACAGTTACAATTTTCTTTTATTTTATTCAAACTTTTTTGTGCAACACTTGCATTTTCATATCCCAATGTGATAATATATTTATATATTTTTGTATTGAGGTGAATCTCACATGATAACAATTAAAGAAATGGCAGAGATGCTTGGAATCAGTACCACCACAGTATCAAATGTCATTAATGGAAAAACCAGCGAAGTTTCTCAGAAAACTGCTGAGAAAGTTCAGAAACTTCTGGACGAATATGATTACGTCCCAAATATGAATGCAAAAAATCTCGCACAGAATCATTCCAGACTCATCGGAATTGTATTAAAAAGGAAAAAAGATAAATACGATAATATCTTCACAGATCCATTTCATGGCGAATTACTTGGATCTCTGGAAGCTGCTATTCGTGAACGTGGATATTATATGATGCTTTATACTTCTGAAGATATTGACGAAATCGTGCGCAATGTGGTGAGCTGGAACACCGAAGGACTGATCCTCATCGGTATGCTCCACGACGATTATCTCAAAATCAGAAGCAAATACAAAAAGCCTGCTGTCCTTATCGACAGTTACACTCCAAAAAATATTGCCAGATACGTTAATATCGGTCTTGACGATGAAGAGGGTGGATACCTGATGACAAAATATCTTCTTAACTGCGGTCACAGAAAAATTGCCTTTCTTGCCGACAATATGGAAGGTGTAGACTATATCCGATACACCGGACATCAGCGGGCACTTCAGGAATACGGACTGGATATTGATCTGGATAATCTGATTGTGATCCGCCCTTCCAAATATGAACGTCAGGGAAGTATGGAGGAGATTTATGCAGTCGCACACAAGTTCACTGCCTTTATGTGTTGTTCCGATTATTACGCAGTTACCCTGATGAAATATCTCAAAGCCAAAGGGATCCGCTTTCCGGAAGATCTCTCCATCACCGGATTTGATGATAATCTGTATGCGCAGCTTGCTTGTCCTTCACTCACCACTATTCATCAGGATATCTTTTCGCGCGGAACCATTGCCGCAGAATATCTGTTCAAAATGATCGATGGCTGGAATCCAAAAACAACGAATCTTTCTCTTCCGGTCAGACTTGTAGTACGCGACAGCGTAAAGATTCTGAATCCCCCTGAAGATGATTCCTCCGATGACAGTTCAGCTTTATAAGGCACTCAGGGATATCTGTCGCGGGATTTCACGCTCTGATGAGCCGGGAGCAATACGCATTATTTATGAGGATTGCTATAGAAGATTGCTATAATTCATGGATACAAAAAGAACGAAAATCCAAGTACTCATACCTGGATTTCCGTTCTTTTTTCTTCTGCTACATCTCAATAACAAGGAACTGATAACCCTGCAGTTCAATCTTATTTCCATCCATAGCTACATTGTCATAGTTATTGATCAGAACCTTCCTGCACTCTCCTGCAAGTTCAATGGTCTGTGGCTCTTTCTGGTAATTACCAACTACAAGAAGAGTCTTATCCCCTTTACGATAGTATGCCATCAGATTATGTACATCTTCCCATACAGGTTCCAGTTCTCCGTAAACAACAGTCTCTTTGTATTCCGGATTCTTACGCAGTGCGATAAGTTTCTTATAGAAACTTCTCACAGATTCCGGATCATTCATCTGGCTCTCTGCATTGATCTTTGTATAATTCGCATTAACCTTCAGCCATGGTTTACCTGTTGTAAATCCTGCATTCTCACCATCTGTCCACTGCATCGGTGTTCTGGCATTATCGCGGCTGAATCTGGAAACAGCTTTCAGTGCTTCCTCAGGTGTACATCCTGCTTCCAGAGCTACCTTGTACTCATCCAGACTGGAAATATCATCTACCTGATCAATAGATTCAAACTTCACATTCTCCATACCAAGTTCCTGTCCCTGGTAGATAAACGGAAGTCCGCGAAGCATAAAGTTCAGACCGCCAAGCATCTTCTTACTTGCGTCACAGCAGTCACCTTCCGGGATATATCTGCTGACACCACGAGGCTCGTCATGATTTTCAATAATATTGGAAACAAATCCGATATCGCCAATTTTTCTCTGTGTTGTAAAGCAACATTTCTTGTAGGCATCCGGAGTAATCTGTTTGCAGTCATACCATCCCTTGTCAGATGCCCCCCAGATAGTCTCTTCGAAGTCAAACATACTGGAGAAATATCCATTATCGCCGATGAAATCCGGAATCTCTTCATCCTTCTCATCGAAAACTTCACCGACAGAGAATGCATCGTATTTCTTAAAGGTGCGGTCTCTCATCTCGCCAAGGAAGTCACCGATTCCCTTTGCTTCTTTCAGCATCTTCCTGATACTGCAAAGACCGTCTTCACGATCCGGCTCATAGTCATGCATCGGAAGTGCTTTCTTGATATTGATAATCGCATCAATACGGAATCCACCAAGACCTTTATCCAGCCACCAGTTGATATTCTTATAAACTTCTTCCCTTACTTCCGGGTTCTCCCAGTTCAGATCGGGCTGTTTCTTATGGAAAACATGCAGATACTGTTTATTTGTTCCGGGAAGATCTTCCCATACAGGTCCGCCGAAATAAGAACGCCAGTTAGTTGGAAGTTCTCCTTCTTTCTTGTCACGCAGATAGAAGAAATTACCATATTTACCATCCGGATCCTCACATGCTTTTTTAAACCATTCATGTTCATCAGAACAATGGTTTACAACAAGATCCATCAGAATGTACATATCTCTCTTCTTAGCCTCAGCAATCAGTTCATCCATATCTGCCATGGTTCCGAAGCGAGGATCAATATCATAATAATCTGAAATATCATATCCCTGATCAGCTAACGGAGAGCGGTAGCAGGGGGAAAGCCAGATAATATCAACTCCCAGATCTTTCAGATAGTCAAGCTTCTCAATAACACCTCTCAGATCTCCAATTCCGTCTCCATTGGTATCATAAAAACTCTTCGGGTAAATCTGATAAGCAACTTTTTCATTCCACCATTTCTTTACCATTGTAAAAATCCTCCTGTGTTTTTATAGAATTCTTATAAATCCTGTTTTTCATTTTCTCATCCCTGCCTGTTGCTTTTCACACCTCCACAGGGAACTTATCTGATTCGGTTAAACACGATTATAGCTGTTTTCTCTGTGTCTGTCTTATCCTATTTTGATATAAAAATACGATATTTTGACTTTTAGCGTTAATGTTCACTCCGTTCTCAGTAACGTGGTGTATGAACAGTAACCTTTTAGTTCTGTATTTCCTGCAATGAATGTCTGCGGTACTGCAACGGCGTTGTTGACGTATATTTTCTGAACTCTCTCAGAAAATTTCCCAGATTATTATATCCACATTCCAGACAGATTTCCGTAACTGTAAGATCAGACTCCTTCAGATAATGAATGGCCCTTTTTATCCTGTACTCATTCACATATTCCATAGGCGAACGCCCGATCACCTTCTTGAAAAATCTGCAGAAATACTGCTCATTCATCCCGATCAGTCCTGCCAGGTCACGTATATAAATTTTCTCTTTGTAATTCTCCTGTATGTAAGTCAGTGTTGTCTTGATCGTCTCAATTCTGTGGTCATGATTCTTCTCCGTTACCTCAAACAGATTATTCGCAGACAGAACCGCCAGAATCCGAAGCAGCGCTGATTTGATAAACAACTGCCGGGTGATATCATCCGTAACCGCTTCGCCGTCATAATAATTATCATGGAAGGAATCTCCACCAAATACATTACGGATTTCTTCATAAGATTTTCTTACCGGTTCAAATGCCGGTTCATTCTTTCGCAGGCATCTTGGAAACTGGATACTGCCATTTTGTACAGGCTGGATCAGATTGGTCTGGATGTGATCCAAAGCATATGCGGAACTTAGCATATCCATATGAAAAACCACCGCATTTTCCACACAGCCGCCGTTTTTTTCAACAGAAATACTGTGAAGTTCCCCGGGATTAATAAAATAAAAACATTCCTCTGAAATGTTGAAACGTTCCATATTTACTTCCAGACAGAACTCTCCACCCGAAAAATAAAGCAGTTCTACTTCTTCATGCCAGTGGTGTTTCACCATATTCCCTTTTATCCTTGTTCCTGTCTGATAGAACGCACAGGGAAAGTCCTGTGTACCATGGACGCGTATTTCCTTTAAAGTTGATGGTTGTTGATTCTGCATGAAGCTGCCTCCTGTTGTCATTGTTATTGTTATTATAAATCCGGCATCAAAAATCCGCAACTAAAAAGGACATCCGAAGATGCCTTTTTAATAGTAAGTATTTATACAATTTTGTGCCTGCTCAAAGAAACTGTCCTCTTCACATTGCCCAAGAACATATCCCTGAAACAGTTTTCCCATATCTGAGACAGCACCCATGGAATTTTCACATAACGGACGTGCATTCAATGTATATTCCCGGAGATATTTCCGTATCATATCTATTCCTTCCAGATCAATATCCTCATTTTCGATCACATCCACTCTGGCAGGATAACTTTTCATTATTTTTGCATATTCAGTACTGCCTTCATAACCGGCTGCATACTGAAGAAATCTGACAGCTGCATCTTTATTTTCTGAAGCATTGTTCAAAACATACTGCCAGGTTGCAATATTAGTGGCTTTTTTCTTATGAAGCACGGGAAGCGGTGCCATATGTATTTTATTTTTCCCATATACATCAGCATCAAGAAATGTACCCAGAGCACTCGTATACATAAAAACACATCCATATTTTCCCCTGATAAATTTCTCTTCCATCTGCTCATACTGATCTACAAACTGTGCAGGCGATGTATTTTTCTCATCCAGCATACTTTTCATATATCTGGCTGCATCTTTGGTTTTCGGATCAATCCAGTCGAAATAATCGCCACCCCAGAAATTCACAAATTGCGAAAGACTGTTATAAACATATGTATTTTCCCATGCATCTCCATAAGCGTACTGATCCGGATTTTTCAAACTCTTCTGCAGAATATCAAAATCACCGGTATTCTTTATCTCATCGAGTCCTGCCTGTTTCAGCAACTCCTGATTTACCCAGAACATCATAATATCCATCTGAAAAGGGACAGAATATATATGTCCATTCTCTTCACAAATGCTTTCCAGATACTTCTGCGGAAAGCTGTCTCTTACTTCTTCTGTCATAACGTTTTTTTCCAGTGGTTCCAGATATCCCTTATGCTTAAACTCAGAAATCATCTCATCATTCACGGAAATCAAATCAATATTTTTGTCCCCCGAAGCCAGGATCGTGGATATTTTTGCCTGCCGATTATCCGCATTGGACGGACATTTTTCCACAGTGATTTCCATATCAAGTTTTTTTTCTGTTTCCTCGATAAAATCCTGAAATCTTTTATTATCTGCATCAATATGCATGATTGTCAGCTTTTGTTTGTCTTCGTGAAACGACGATGAGGGGAGCTTAGATAAGCTCCCCGTATCTCCACATCCTGTAATAAGCAAACATACTGCAGTTATGAAAATTACAACACTTTTTTTCAAGCATTTCACCTCTGTTTTTTATCTTGGCCATCTGTCCTCTTTTGACATCAATGGTGCAAACGGTGCATGTGGGTGTGTCTGATACCAGTAAGCCACGCTTGCCACATCATCCTGACGTTCAAATAATCCTCTGTAACCTACTCCAATCTGCTGAATGGTCACACGCAGATCCTCATCAAAACAAATCGGATCCTGAATATGCCAGCGATAGAAACCTCTCATCGGCGGACAGTCATCATTATGATAGAAATTATGGATCAGCTCATCATGAGCAGAATAGTATGGGTAGCCCAGATATGGTGTATTATAATTTTGTTCCACAGTCTTTCCGTCCACCTGCTTTGCAAAACTCCAGGAGCCTCCAAAATAATCTTCTGTTCCGGTTCCGCAGATTGTGGGATATTCATCATCACCGTCAATATAGAATTTCATTTCACCTTCGCCCCACCAGTAACGTTCCAGTGTGGTAAGTGCAATATAAGTTCCTACATAATGACCTTTTCCTTTTACTCCGTCAAGGATTGTATAATCTTTCTGCTTCTCTGTCAGTCGCTCTCGCCTCCACTGTGCATGGAAATAAGTAATATCATCCGGAAGCTCATCATACAGACAGTAATCTACCTGATAGAAAAATGCCGGAATTTTATTTGCATGCTGATTTTCCAGAGTAATTTTTGCTTTTTTCTTAAACGGCATCGGGAAGTAACAGTTAAATCCTCTGCTTGGCACCACTGCCATTGGGACAGAATTTACAATACACTCTCTTCCAAAACCACAGCAAAAGAAATCTCCGAGAGGACTTTCCACAGATGGTGTTTCCTCATCATCCCAGTACATACGGATGACCAGATCTCTCAATACAAAACAATCTGCATCTGTTGTCTTGTTATCCACTGTAATCCAAATATGATTGATTTCTCCCGGACCTTCCATCTCTGCAAGAGTTACAGTTGCACCCGGCTCAATATCTCTCAGGCAGGGACTTCCTTTTCTGGACGGTCCCAGATGGCTCGCTGCCATTCCGCCTTTACCTTTTTCTCCGTGTGGATTCTCTGCATTGATTGCACGGCTTCTTCCATGTTTTGACAGAGCAATTCCACCAAGTCCACCTTTAAATGACTGATACATAATGTTTTCCTCCAATATTCTTAGCATTCAGATAATCAGGCTTTTACTCCTCCTGCCATTATACCATCCATGATCTGCTTTTCAAAGACTGCAACAAAAATAATGATAGGCAGAAGTATGATCCATCCCATTGCACTTACCAGATCCCACGGAACTCCATACATGTTGTCACGCAGTGGAAGCTGTACAATGGCAACGGAAAGAACCTGAATACCATTTGAATAAAACAACGGTGTGAAGAAGTTATTCAGGCAGGTAATAAAGTTGATAATACATACAGTTGCGATTGCAGGTTTCATAAGAGGCAATACGATTGTAAAAAGTCTCTGTGAAAAAGTTGCACCGTCAATCGCTGCTGCCTCTTCCAGTGAAATAGGGATTTCCCCCACAAAGTTTCTCAGAATCAGAACCGTAAATGGGATAACAGTACTGATATAAAGCAAAATCAGTCCGGGATATGTATCATATAATTTTACTTTCTGCATAAACTCATATAATGGTCTTGCTGTAACAACCTCAGGAATTAACATAGTTGCAATAATAAATGCAAAAGCAATATTGATTCCTTTTGTAGTGAAACGTGAGAATCCGTATGCAGCCATTGCACAGAGTACAGTACTGATAACCAGTGTAAGACCTACGATCAATACTGTATTTCCCACTTTTGATAAAAGTCCTACGTTCTCGATCAGAAACTTATAGCTTTCCAGTGTCGGATGATCCGGCAGATAATCAATCGGTGTTTTGAATAATTCTCCGGAAGGTGTAATAGAGGAAATAAAAATCCAATATACCGGAAACAGGATAATAAATGAGACAATTGCAAACAGTACCCATCTTCCACCTGCCATTACACCATGATATATGTTATATTTTCTTGAATCTTTTTTCATGGTATTTCCTCCTTTAGTTATCAATCTTGTTCATAACACGTATATTCAGCCAGCTGAATACTGCCATTACAACAAACAGTAACATTGCCAGTGCAGATGCATAACCGACATTCAGATTTGTAAACGCCTCTGTCGTGATTCTGTATGCGATCAGTGCCGTATCTTCTCCAGGACCACCTGAAGTCATAGAATATACAATATCAAAGGTTGTCAGTCTCCATAAAGTAAATGGAATAGATAAAGTCAGTACATTTTTCAGTATCAACGGTAATGTAATTCTGAAGAAACACTGGATTCCATTTGCACCGTCTACTTTTGCGGCTTCATAGATATCACCCGAAATAAACTGCAGACCGGATAATACAAGAATCGCAAAGAACGGAAGATCTTTCCACAGATCCACGGCAATTACAGCAGCTCTTGCAGATCCTGTATTGATCAGCCAGCTATTCTGGTATCCATGGACAAACAATCTGATAAAGTCATTGATCAGACCATAATCATTATTAAATGCCCATTTTGCAGCCATACCTACAACAACTGCCGGCATTGCCCAGGGAATCAGTACAATCGTACGAAGAAAACGACGTCCCTTAAATTTCATATTTAATATCAGAGCAAGACCTACACCTAATATTACATGGAATATCATTGATACTACTACAAAAATCACTGTAAAACGTATAGATGTAAGCACTTTGGGATCTGAAAAAATTTTCAGGTAATTCTGAATTCCACAGAATTCATTAATTCCGGACAGAATTTTAATATCAAAAAAACTATTTCTAACTGTCATTAAAATCGGATACAAAGTCGTAAATCCACGAATAATAACCACAGGTAACACCAACAGCCACGGAATCCATTTCATTGATTTTTTACTGATTGTCACAGGTACTCCCTCCTTCATATCTTTAAGCACAGGTATAAAGCAGATTTTTCTGCTTTATACCTTCATTTATTATGTCAGTTTTTATGTGTCAGTATTTCAAAAGACTTTAAACGAATACCGTTTTTACTGATATGTATCAACGACTTCCTGTGCTTTTTTACAGAACTCATCTACTGTGATCTCATCTTTCATGCAGGACTGGAAGATAGTTCCCATATCACTGATGAACTCCATTGTCTGTGCTACCAACGGACGTCCCTGTACGTTGCACTCTTCTGCATACTGGCTGTATATTTCTTTTGCAGGATCAGTATCCGGAACAACTTTTTCTGCAACATCCTTTCTTGCAGGATATCTGTCAAATGCTTTATAGGATGCTTCCATTCCACCTTCATCTGCCATATACTGCAGGAATTTAATGGCTGCATCTTTGTTTTTGGATGCACTGTTCAGCACATAGCTCCAGGAATCTGTAAAGATTGCTCGCTCTCCATTGCCGCTGAAATCAGGTACCATTGCCATGTGGATCTTGTCAGCTCCCAGCATATCTGCCTTTGCATAATCCGTACCTAAGCCCCACATAAACCAGCATCCGTATTTGCCATCATTGATTTTTGGATTCATCTGATCATATTTATCTGCGATCTGATCAACAGGTGTTTCTTTGTTGGCAACCAGATCATGAAGGAACTGAATTGCTTCTTTATTTTCTTCTTTTGTCCAGTCGAAGTAGTCACCGCCAAACATATTTACAAACTGTGCAATTTCATTAAATGCATATGTCTTTTCCCAGGAACCGCCGTATCCGAAACGTCCATCTTTTGAAACTGCTTCCATGTATTTCATGAAATCTTCTTTTGTATCAATGGATTCGATTCCCACCTCATCCATAATTTCCTGATTTACCCAAAATGCAAGATATCCTGTATATCCCGGAACTCCTACAATATTTCCATCCTTATCTGTGATCATATCCTGAATATAACCCTGCGCAAACTGATCAATGATATCATCTGTCAT
>ERZ773210.3375-NODE-3375-length-11419-cov-2.996216_pt1 | contig 11419 bp, 5 predicted proteins | sample MGYA00580528_ERZ773210 | MGnify/ENA primary metagenome ERZ773210 (study PRJEB29015, sample SAMEA2737769) | human gut metagenome | biome: human gut; feature: human-associated habitat; material: faeces | place: China | collected 2012 ...
GTTCAGCGTGGCTGCCGAGCCCGCGATGGCTGCCGAGCCGAAACCGTTGATGGCCGCCTGCACGACGGTGTTGGAAAGCGAGAACACGGCGCCCTGAACGCCGGAGGGGATGCCGATGCGCAGGATGCCTGCCAGCTCGGGGCCGGAAATGCTCAGTTCGCGCAAGTGCAGGCGGAAGGGCCCCTCCTCGCGCATAAGAAATGCCACTACGATGACGGCACTCAGGGCAGCGGCGATGATGGTGGCGATGCCGATTCCGGCGGTGCCCCAGCTGAACAGGCGCACGAAGGCGAGGTCGAGCACGAAGTTCATCACGACGGCGGCGGCAAGGGCGTATAGCGGCCGTTTCGCGTCGCCATGGGCCCGCAAAAGCGCCGAACCGAAGTTATAAATGGTAAGGAACGGAATGGCGCAGAAGTAAAGTCGCACGTAGGTGAGTGCGTCGGCGAGGGAGTCTTCGGGCATGCCGATGGCGTCCAGCACCCAGGGGGCCAAGGCGAGGCCTGCCGCCCCCAGGGCCACGCCGGCGATGAGCGAGAGCGTCATGGCCGTGTGCACGCTCTTCTTGATGCTGTGGAACTCGCCGGCGCCCACGTGCATGGCCACCACCACATTGGCGCCGATGGAAAGCCCCACGAACAGGTTCACGAACATGGCCGTCACCGGATTCACGCCGCCGATGCCCGCGAGTGAGAAGCTGCTGACGAATTGCCCGGCAATGGAGGCATCCGCCGAGTTCAGCAGCTGCTGTAAGATGCTGCTCAGCGCCAGGGGAATGGCGAATCGCAAAATCTTGCCCGGCAAGGGGCCGTTGAGCATGTCGATGCCGCTGTCGCGCTTATCGCGTCGACTTCGCTTGGGGCGGGTGGCCGGGCTGTTTGGCTTGTCGAGCTTGTCGCGCCCCTCGGGCCGACGCACGTCTCTCTCGTTTGGTATGTCTCGTTGCGAAGATTCCATAACGAGCGAATCATAACGCGCTCGCTGTCTCCGAGTTCCAGGATTACGCCATCGGCGCATGATGCGCTCGCGACGGCAATGGGCATGGTTTTGCTATCGAGCCGTAGAGCTGTAGATTCTTCAATGACCTTCCAGCGGTCGCTTTTTCGTTGCATCGTTGCAAGCATTATGGAACGAAAACTATTTTCGTTTCAAGTATCTGCAACGAAAAGAAGAAATCGCTCCTTATCGTTGCATATGCATGGGAATGCGGGCGTTCAGCGGTCTTCCTGCAACGATACAGGTGGTTGGGCATTCGAGGATTTGGTGATTCCTATACGTTGCGGCTGCCGATGATCTCCCACAGGCCGCCTTTGCGGGGGCCGGTGTGGCGGAGTTTGCCGGATTCTTGGAGCTGCTTCATGACACGCTGCATATGGCGAGTAGATACGTCCAGCGCATTCGCGAGCTCGCGGGCCGACGAGGAAGGATTCGCGTGCAGCAGCTCGAGAACGCGCTCGTCGAGGGGCGCGCGGTTCTTCGCGTCTTCGGGAAATTGCGCGAGGAATTCCAGGCGCTTCTCTAGCTCTTCGGTTTCGCAGGCGAGCAGCAGGAGCACGAACGGAGCATCATCGCCGTCGGCTTGCCAGCGCTCCAGGGACTCCTTGTATTCCAGGGCGTGGGATGCCTTAATGGCGACCGGGGCGAACTTGAAAGACTCCAGCTGGGCGTTCAGCAGCAAACGTCCCGTGCGTCCGTTCCCGTCGGCAAAGGGGTGGATGGCCTCGAAGGCGGCATGGAACCAGGCGCAAGCCAAAAGTGGGCTACTCTCCTGAACCAGGCGGTCGAAATGGAAGATCAAGTCATCCATTTCCTCGCGGATGCGCAAAGGGGAGGTGGGCGTGGTCCGCGATGCCCGTATGATGGCCGGCGCATTGCGGTAGATGCCCCGAGCAGCGGGCTGAAGGTCGAGGGCGCAGCGCTCGTGAGTGTCCAGGATGAGGTCTTTGTCGAAGGGCCGCGTATCGGTGCTGTAGCGGGCGAGGAAGTCGTGACCCTCGAAAATGCCTCGTGTGGCTATTTGCTCGCGACCGGGCTTTCCGGGGACGAACTCGCCCTCGTAAATGATCTCCGTTTCTGCAAGCGTAAGCGTCGACCCCTCGATGGCATTCGAGTTGTAGGCCATGCGTACGAGGAAGTCCTCCTCGTAGGAACGCAGGGCCTCGGGGCTCGCGATGAGTCTGCGCTGTCGACGCCACGAGGCGGCGAGAGTTTCGACGTGTGCGATTTCCTCGCGGTAGTTGTCTGAGGGAAACGAAGTGCTCAGCATTGATGCGCCTGGCTTTCTCGGTGTCGTAATAAAATGCGTTTCTTTTCTCAGCATGATACGTAATGTCGTAATAAAAGGCGAGTTTATTGCGACATTGCCAAAGGAAATCTAAGAATGCGTACGCTTTATTACGACATGACGGCAGAGGGCAATGGGCGATGTTTTGTGGGAAGGGCCGCTAGTCTTTTACCCTTCCAGTTCGCGGGCAAGGTAGCGGCCGGTGAGGCTTTCCGGGTTGGCGGCTACTTGGGCCGGGGTGCCCTCGGCCACGATGCGACCGCCGGTCTCGCCGCCGCCCGGCCCCATGTCGATGACGTAGTCGGCGTTGGCGATCATGTCCAGGTCGTGCTCGATGACCACGACGGTGGCGCCGTGCTCGATGAGGTTCTGCAGCACGCCGATGAGGGTTTCCACGTCCAGCGGGTGCAGCCCGATGGTGGGCTCGTCGAAGATGAAGAGGGTGTCGTCCTGGTTGCGGCGCATCTCGCTGGCCAGCTTCAGGCGCTGGGCCTCGCCGCCGGAAAGTGCCGGTGTGGCCTCGCCCAGAGTGAGATAGCCCAGGCCCAAATCGTGGAGGATCTGCAGCTTGTCGCGCACCTTCTTCAGATGGGCGAGGGCGACAAGCGCTTGGTCAACGGTCAGCGTGAGCACCTCGGGAAGCGATAGCGTGTGCACGCTTTCGAAATCGTCGGCATGGTTGTGCTCCGCTGCTGAGCCTCCGTAGGGGGTGGGCTCATGGGTCGCGTTGCGTTCCATTTCGGCGTCAGCGGACAGTTCGACGTCGCCTTCGATGGCCATTTGAATGGCGTAGGCCTCGCGCCCGTAGCGGCTGCCGCGGCAGTCGGGGCAGGGAATGTCCACGTCGGGGAGGAACTGCACGTCCAGGGAGATTTGCCCCGTGCCGTCGCAGGTGGGGCAGCGCAAGGATCCGGTGTTGTAGGAGAACGCGCCCGCCTTCAGCCCCTGCTCCTTGGCGTCCGGCAGAGTGGCGAAGGCACGGCGCAGATCGTCCAGCACGCCGGAGTAGGTGCCCACGGTGGAGCGTACGTTCACGCCGATGGGCGTGGCGTCCACCAGATCGACCCGCGCGATGCCCGGAGCGTCCACGGACAGCACATGCCCCGGTAGCGGCGTGCCGGCCAGCGATGCCTTCAGCCCCGCGACCAGGCTTTCTAGCACGAGCGTTGTCTTCCCGGAGCCCGACACGCCCGTCACGCAGGTCAGACGCCCTTTCGGAATGCGTGCTTCCAGCGGATGCACGGTGTGGATGGCGTCGGTCTCCAGCGTAATGGCTCCTTCGTCGAAGAGATGTTCGGTCGCGACAGGCGTGCGCACCCGCACCTTCGCCGTGCCTGCCAGAAACGGCCCGATGCGGCTGGCAGGGTTCGCCTCCACCTCGGCCACCGACCCTTGGGCGATGACGCGGCCGCCGTCGGCGCCCGAGCCGGGTCCGATCTCGATGAGGTGGTTCGCGTGGCGCAGCACGGCCGCGTCGTGATCCACCATCACCACGGAGTTGCCGTCGGACAGAAGGTCGTCCATGACGCCCAGCAGCCCCTCGATGTTCGCCGGATGCAGCCCGATGGTGGGATCGTCCAGCACGTAGAGGACGCCGGTGGTGCGGCTGCGCACGGCGCGCGTGAGGGCCACGCGCTGTCGCTCGCCGTTCGAAAGCGTCTCGCTGGCGCGGTCGAGGGTGAGGTACCCCAGCCCCAGCTGCTCCAGCCTCTGGATTGGCTCGGTCATCTCGCTCGTGATGGAATCGCACATCGGACGCATCTCTGGCGGAAGCCACGGGGCCACGCCAGGCAGCCACTCGCGCAGCTCGTCCAGCGACAGGGCCGTCACCTGGGCGAGATTGCGCCCATCGATGGTGGACGACCGCGCCTTCTCGGAGAGTCGCGTGCCGTGGCAGTCGGGGCACACCGACTCGCAGAGAAACTTTGCCACGCGCGCCATGCCCTTCTCGTCCTTCGCTTTCGCCAGCGCGTTTCTCACGGTGTTCACGGCGCTGTAGTAGGTGAAGTCCAGCTCGGTGGCATGGTCTTTGTTCTTGGGGACGTACAGGATGTGGCGCTTTTCCATGGGGCCGTGCAGCACGATGTCCTTCTCGGCATCGGTGAGGTCGCGGTAGGGCACATCGATGCGCACGCCCATTTCGCGGGCCACCTGCGGCATGAGCGACCACATGAGGTTGCGCCACGGTGCTACCGCGCCCTCTTCCAAGGTAAGGTTGGGGTCGGCGATGAGCGTGGACTCGTCGATGTCGCGCACGACACCGGTGCCGCCGCAGGTGGGGCACGCGCCGCCGCTGTTGAAGGCGAGGTCCTCGGCGGAGGGGCCGTAGAATTCCACGCCGCAGGTGGAGCAGGTAATGGGCAGCTCGGCGGCCACGTTCAGGGTCGGCGCGTTCACGTGCCCGTTGGGACACACATGGCAGCCGAGGCGCGAGAACATGAGGCGCAGGTAGTTCAAAAGCTCCGTGGACGTGCCGAACGTGGAGTGCACGCCGGGGATGCCGGGCCGCTGGCGCAGGGCGAGGGCCGCCGGTACGTGCAGCACCTCGTCCACGGTGGCGCGTCCGGCCTGGGAGATGCGCCGGCGCGTGTAGGTGGAAAGCGCCTCCAGGTAGCGGCGGCTCCCCTCGGCATACAGCACGCCCAGCGCGAGCGAGCTTTTGCCCGACCCGGATACGCCCGCGATGCCCACGAGCTGCCGCAGCGGTACATCCAGCGAGAGGTTCTTCAAGTTGTGCACCCGCGCCCCGCGCACCTCAATGGCGGTAGGCTCGGTGAAGGCAAGAGGCGTGGCGGTTTCGATGTGTTCCATGGAGGCTCGATTCTCGCGCGATATGCAAAGCGCCCCGCGGCGGGGCGGGGCGCTTTCGAATTCTGGAGCCAACGAGCGGATTCGAACCGCTGACCTACGCATTACGAGTGCGTTGCTCTACCAGCTGAGCCACGTTGGCAAAAGTGCTTCTTGCGAAGCGGCTGTTTAGTATAGCGAACTGGTCGACGCTGCGCAAGCAGCCGCATGGGGGAATTCCCCAGATGCGCACAATGACGGTATCGAAATGCAGGAATTCGCGCTGGCTCGAGCAGCCGGCGTTGCTCTTTCGGGTGCGGCTGGACGCGAGGGGGGTGCCAGATGTGCGAATCGGCTAGTCGGTGTCTTCGCTCGGTTAATCTGGAAAGGCCGTGGGGCGGGGCGGGGGAGGGCGCTCCAACGCTATACTGGTCGCCATCGAAAAAACGGGGAGCGTGAGTTGAAACTGAACGGTTCGACTCGCCTGCGTGCGGCAATCCGCGCGGCTGTCTCCCCTTAAGAGCAACGAGGTGCGTGTATGAGCTTGAGGTTTTCGCTTGCGAAGGCGGCCGGTGCCGTTTCGACCTGGGGGTTGCGCCATGTGGCGCACCGTCCGGCGGCCAACCTGCCGGGGAAGATCGCGCTCAAGATTGATCCGTCGTTGCTTGATGAGCTGCGCAGCAAGTGCACGCAAGGTTCGGTCATCACAGTGGGTACCAACGGGAAGACCTCGACGAACAACCTTCTGGCCGATGCCTTTGAAGCCGCTGGACGCACTATTATCTGCAACCGCACCGGGGCCAATCTGGCCGCTGGCATTTCCTCGGCGCTTCTGCAGCAGCCGGCCGCCCAGTGGGGCGTCTTCGAATGCGACGAGTTGTGGCTTGCCCACGTGCTGCCGCATCTGCGCTCGAACTATGTGCTGCTGCTGAATTTGTTTCGCGACCAGCTCGACCGCTGCGGCGAAATCGACCGCATCCAAACGTCCATTGCGGGCGCGTTGACCGCCTCGCTTGACACCGTGCTCGTGTACAACGCCGATGACCCGCTGTGCGCCCGTATCGCCGATGAGGTGCCCAATCGTACGGTCGCCTTTGGCCTGAGCGAGTCTATGGGCTTGGCCCAAAACACCGTCACCGACGCCCAGATGTGCCAGAAGTGCGACGGCATGGTGCGCTACCATTACCGCCAGTACGGTCAGCTCGGCGACTATTTCTGCGACCAATGCGACTTCGCGCGCCCGACGCTGGACTTCGCTGGGCGCGACATCGCCATCGGGCCCGCTGGCGTGACCATGGAGGTCTGCGGGCCGACTGGCTGTGAATCGGTGCATACGCCGCAGCCGACGCCCTATGCCGCCTACAATCTTGTGGCCTCTTATGCCCTTTGCCGCGAGGTGGGCATTCCCACGGCCGATTTCCAGCGGGCCCAGGATGCTTTCAACCCGCGCAACGGCCGCTTGCAGCGTTACCGTCTGGGTGGTCGCGACGTGCTGCTGAACCTGGCGAAGAACCCCACGGGCTTCAACCAGAACCTGAAGATCGTGGAAGCCGACCGGGGCCCCAAGATGGTGGCCTTCTTCATCAACGACCAGGTAGCTGATGGCCGCGACATTTCTTGGATTTGGGATATCGATTTCGAAGAGCTTGCCGGCCAACCGGATACGGTGGTGTTTGCCGGCGGCTCGCGCGCCCACGATTTGGCCGTGCGCCTGAAGTACGCTGGCATTGAGGCGGCGGTCGTCGAGAACATCGAAGACGCTTTCGCCCGCCTGGGGGCGCTTACCGCTGCCGGCGTGCTGCCGGCCGACGCTGCCGTCTATGCTATTGCGAACTACACGGCACTGCCTCCGGTGCACGCCGCCCTGAACGCTATGGAAGCCGCCGAACCCGCCGAGGCCGCCGAACCCGCTGCTTCCGATCTGGCATCACCGTCGCACGCTGAGGGCGCTGACCCCAAGGCCCCTTCCCACGACGCAGCCGCTTCCGCTTCCGCTTCCGCCACCGCCACTTCCGAGCCTCCCGTCGTTATCGCCCATATGCTGCCCGACCTGCTGAACCTCTACGGCGACGGCGGCAACGTGCGCATCCTGGAACAGCGCCTGCGCTGGCGTGGCATCCCCGTGGAAGTGCGCCGCATCCAGCACGGAGAGGCGGTGGACTTCTCCCAGGTCGACCTCGTTTTCATGGGCGGCGGCCCCGACCGCGAGCAGAAGCTTGCCAGCGAGCAGCTGCTGGCGATGCGCGACGAGCTGGCCGCCTATGTGGAAGGAGACGGCCCGCTGCTTGCCATCTGCGGGGGCTACCAGATTCTCGGTCGCCAGTGGCTGTGGGGCGACGAGCTTGTGCCCGGCCTTGGCCTCATCGACATGGAGACGCGCCGCCCCGGCACGTCGGCCGACCGTCTCATCGACAACATGGTGCTCGAATCTCCGCTGGCCGCCCATCCCGTCGTGGGCTATGAGAACCACGCCGGCCGTACCTACCTGGGCGAGGGCGTGGAAGGTTTCGGCCGCGTCGTGTCCTCCTGCGGTCACGGCAACAACGATGACGATCGCGTGGAGGGCGCCCGCTACAAGAACGTCGTGGGCACCTATTCCCACGGGCCGCTGCTTTCCAAGAACCCGGAAGTGGCCGACTGGCTGCTCGCCCGCGCTCTCGAACGCCGTGCGGAGCGCACCGGAACCCCGGCCGCCGATCTCGCTCCTCTTGATGATAGCGCCGAGCTCGCCGCCAACGCCTCCATGGTCAAGCGCCTGTCGTAGGAGACGCTTCAATGTTGATGCTCCTGCTCGGCGCATCCGTGGCGAAGTTGTGGGCAATCTGCCGTTCTCCTATGGCTTTTCACTGGTAATGGGGCCCATTTTGTTGCGCCGTTCGGCAATTCTTTGCCAAAATGTTACTTCGAATTGAGCAATTCTTGGCTTTGCGGCGCTGTGCGGCTTGCGGTTCTGCTTGCCAGGAAACACGAACCACGAAAGCGAGACCTTCCAGGATGGCCGAAACTCCAGGCAAGAACAACCCCCGCGCGCAGCACGCATCTCAGCCCACGGGGAAGTCGAACAATCCAAGGCATTCGCAGCCTGTCGGCGCCAACAACCCCCGCAACTCCCAGCCCATAGGGAAGGTGACGAACAACCCCCGTCATTCTCAGCCGGTGGGGTCGAATAACCCGCGCCATTCTCAGCCCGTCGGCTCGAACAACCCGCGGCACTCCCAGCCGCTTCCCAAGCAGCCTGCCCTCGAGGGAACGGTGGCCGACGCCATGCCGGTGCTGCCTCCCATGGCCGAGCCCAACCCCTATTCCCGCGGGGCCACGGGCGACGACTACGCGAAGGATCGACGCCGCAAGAAGCGCAAGCGCATTCTGCTCGGCGTGCTGGCCTTTGTGTTGGTGGGCGTCCTCGGCGCCACGGGGGCCGCGTGGGCCTATATCTCCGGCATCGAACAGGAGATGAACGAGGACATCACGCCTGAGGTTGTGGAAGCCCTGGAGGCGCCGGCCGAATACGACGGCGGCACCTTCTACATGCTGCTCATGGGCACCGACAAGTCGGCCGCTCGCGAGCAATCGACCCAGTATGCCGGCGACACCTTCCGCTCCGACTCCATGATCCTCACGCGCGTCGATCCTCAGAACAAGAAGGTCACCATGGTGTCGATGCACCGCGATACCGAGATTGAGATCGAGGGCTACGGTCTGCAGAAGCTGAACGCCTCCTATGCCATCGGCGGCCCGGCGCTTGCCATCAAGACGGTTTCGCAGATGGCCGGCGTGCCCATTTCCCACTATGCCGAGATCAACTTCGACGGCTTCGAAGAGGTCGTTGAAGCTCTGGGCGGCGTGGAAGTGGACGTGCCGATGGAAATCAACGACGACGAGGCCGGCGGCCATGTCGATGCAGGCGAGCAGACCCTGACCGGCGAAGAGGCGCTCATTTTGTGCCGTTCGCGCCACTCCTACGACGAGTACGGCGACGGCGATCGCTACCGCGCGGCCAATCAGCGCCTGGTGCTGGGCGCCATTGCCAAGAAGATTCTCTCGGCCGATCCGGCTACTATGGCCAACACCATCAGCGCGCTTTCCCAGTACATCACTACCGATTTCAAAGTGGGCGATATCGTGGCGCTGGCCACCTCCATGCAGGGCATCGATCCGTCGAAGGACATCTACTCCGCCATGGAGCCGACGATCAGCGAGTATAAGAACGACACGTGGTACGAGCAGCTTGACGTGGCGGCGTGGAACACCATGATGGGCCGCGTGCGCGAGGGGCTTCCGCCCACCGAGGCCGATGAGGTCGACGAGTTGAACGGCACCGTGCTCGCTAGCGTTGGCGACGGCAAGGCGGCCGCGAGCGACAGCGAGGGCGTGCAGGGCGCAAACGGCACGCAGCGCCAGACCTTCGGCGAGACGCGCACGGGCATCGTCACTATCAAGAACGGCAACGGCATCAACGGCGTGGGCGCCGAGGCGCTCGAGCGCATCAAGCCTCTCGGGTATACCGCCGACGCCTCCAACGCGAACAGCTTCAGCTACGAGGAGACCGTGGTCGTCTTCGATACGCCCGATCAGCGCGTTTACGCCGAGGAGCTCATCGACGCCCTCGGCTGCGGCCGCGCCGTGCAGAACACTGACGGCGAGTACGTCTACGACGGCGACTTCCTCATCCTGATCGGTAGCGATTGGCAGTAGTGGGGTTCCGCCCGCCCTGCGGGACGGGCGGACCTACCGATGCTGCGGTTCCGACAGGCACCTGGCCTTGGCCCTTGTTTTGGGTTCGGCGCGGCACAAAGGCCGCTTGGCCCAAAGGCGGGCCAATTCCAGGCACCTGCCGCAACCTCGCTGACTTCCTTGGGCGAACCTGTGGTAAAACAGGGAATGATGTATGTTGGCATAGATTTCTGGAATCGACCCGAGGAGTCCCATGCGATTTGTTTCGTGGAATGTGAACGGCATTCGTGCTGTGCTGAAGAAGAACTTCCTGGAAGTGTTCGACGCCTTCGACGCGGACATCTTCGCCATTCAGGAGACGAAGTGCCAGGTGGGTCAGGTGGAGCTGGATCTGCCGGGCTACCACCAGTACTGGAGCGCCGCCGAAAAGAAGGGCTATTCGGGTACGGCGGTGTTCACCCGCGAGGAGCCGCTGCGGGTACTGCACGGTTTGGGCAACGAGTACCTGGACGCCGAGGGGCGCATCGTGGCCTGTGAGTTTCCCCGGTTCTGGTTCGTGAACGTGTACACGCCGAACTCCCAGATGGAACTTGCGCGCATCGACCACCGCATGGAATGGGACGACGCGTTCCGCGACTTCTGCAAGGGGCTCGAGGCCGGCGTGCTGCCCGACGGCAGCGCCAGCGATCCGAAGCCGGTGGTGATGTGCGGCGACTTCAACGTGGCGCATGAGGAGATCGACCTTAAGAACCCCAAGTCCAACCGCGGCAACGCTGGCTTTTCGGACGAGGAACGCGGCAAGTTCACCGAGCTGCTCAACGCCGGGTTTACCGATACCTGGCGCGCGGCAAACCCCGACGTCGAGGGCGTCTACAGCTGGTGGAGCTACCGCTTTAATGCCCGCAAGAACAACGCCGGCTGGCGCATCGACTACTTCCTGGTAAGCGACGCAATCGCCGCCAACGTACGCGACACCGGCATCCGCGGCGACATCTTTGGCAGCGACCACTGCCCCGTCACCCTCACGCTAGAGCTCTAGCCCCAACTGATCTCCTGGGGACGGAGGAAAAGGGATCATTTTCACCTCGCGAGGGCATCCACGCGGCCCGCTTGTCACGAAACTGGCCCATCTACTACGTTTAAGCCACTACCCTCAACCACAGCGAACAACGCAAAAAGAAAACCGCAGGTAGAAAGCCTGCGGTTTTTCATAAAACGCGGTTGTGTTTGGGGGTGTCGGGCCAAACGTAGTAGATAGGCCGATTCCGTGGCGGGCGGGTTCAGCTGATTCCCTGGGAACGTCTGGAGGCGAAAGAAAACGGATCAATTTGGCTCTCTGAGGGCCACGATGCCCGTCGTATCAGCCGGCTATTTCAAAACTATGCCGGTTTACGGGGCTGAATCGCGAACCCCCAACCATACGCAATTCCGAAATAATAAAACCGCAGGTAAACGGCTTGCTCTATTTCAAAAATAGCCGGCATGGTCTGCTTGTGACAATCTGGCCCCGTAAACCGGCATAGTTTTGAAATGGCGCTTCGGCAGTATTGATTCCCGCCCCGGCGTAACCAACCCTACAGCCCGTATTTCACGACGACTCGGTTGATGCGGCGACACCAAGGCTTGTACAGGGCGACCAAAAACACGCAGGTCGCAAGGCCGTGCGTGAGATCG
>ERZ773210.3384-NODE-3384-length-11387-cov-2.181521_pt1 | contig 11387 bp, 9 predicted proteins | sample MGYA00580528_ERZ773210 | MGnify/ENA primary metagenome ERZ773210 (study PRJEB29015, sample SAMEA2737769) | human gut metagenome | biome: human gut; feature: human-associated habitat; material: faeces | place: China | collected 2012 ...
CCGCACCATCCTCTGACACAGCATCGACATTGTAATCCGTCGGAATGCTGTCCTCTTTTACGATCAGCGAATGATAACGCGTTACTTTAAACTTTTTCGGCAGTCCTTCAAAAACACCGGTTCCCATATTTGTGATATCCGTCACCTTTCCATGCATCGGCCGCTCACCTTTTTTTACCGTTGCGCCACAACAGTATCCAAGTACCTGATGTCCGAGACAGACGCCAAGAATCGGGATTTTTCCCTGCAAACGTTCCACAGTCTGTACACAGACTTCTGCATCCCACGGACGTTTCGGTCCGGGGGACAGAATGATTCCCTGTGGCTGCATTTTTTCTATTTCATCCACGGTAATCTGATCACTTCTTTTTACAACAATCTCCCTTCCAAGCTCCTCAAAGTAAGCCTTCAGGTTATAGACAAATGAATCATAGTTGTCGATCATTAAATACATAGCGTCCTCCCTGTCATCAAATCGCGGATAAAATAAAAAAAGAGACAACGAGTGTGCGTATTTTCATGCACACAGTCGTTATCCCTGATTGGTCCGTAATCTGTGAAATTTTTATCTTTTTCTTTGCTTTTCTTCTATAGATAGCTTTATGCTATCATATCTCTCATTTCACGTCAATAATTATTCAACCTGAATATTTTTTTCAACAAATTACCCCTTTTCTATCAAATACATCTATGCTATACTGTACGGGAAATGAATGATATGCAAAATAGGATCTTATGCGTCAAGTGTTCAGCGAATGGGGAGTTGTCGCCGAAACGAAAAGTCCGTCTTACGGTATAGGACCCGCACCCGTTGCAACAATATAAGAGGTTATCTCATATTGTGTAGGGATACGTTTTTCGACATACGTTCTATCACAATTGGAGATATCTTTTTTTTGTTTTATTTTACAAATACATTGACAAAAAGCAGACAATCTCCACGATACACAATATCATTATAATAGGAGGTTGTTTTTTTATGGTAGACAAACAAAAAGTAGAACAGGCAATCCGACTTCTCCTTGAAGGAATCGGTGAAGATACAGAGCGGGAGGGGCTCAAAGACACTCCTGACCGTATTGCACGTATGTGTATGGAAATCTATGGCGGTCTGGATGAAGAAGCTGATCACCATCTCGCCAAACAATTTGAAGTAGAAAATAATGAAATGGTTCTTGAAAAAGACATCACATTCTATTCCATGTGCGAGCATCATCTGATGCCATTTTACGGAAAAGCTCACATTGCTTACATACCCAACGGCAGAGTTACCGGGCTCAGCAAACTTGCCCGTACCGTAGATGTTTATGCAAGAAGGCCGCAGATTCAGGAGCGTCTGACTGTACAGATTGCCGATGCACTCGAGCGTGCGCTGAATCCCAGGGGCGTTATGGTCATGCTTGAAGCAGAACATACCTGTATGACGATGCGTGGCATCAAAAAACCGGGCAGCAAGACCATCACCACAGTAACACGAGGGGACTTTAAGACAGACCGTGAACTTCAGAAACAGTTTCTCTCTATGGTAAAAGACTGATGTCTGCTGATATGACAAGAGTTCAGGCCATCTGGCAGCATCCGCTTTATCAAAAACACCTGACTGCGCTTACCCGGCTGGAGGCTGACCGCATTTTCTGTCGCCACACCCCGGAGCATTTTCTTGATGTGGCAAGACTGACTTACATTTTTGCGCTGGAGCGAAATCTTGACTGTTCCCGTGAGCTGATCTACTGCACTGCCCTTCTCCATGACATTGGCCGTGCCGAGCAGTACACAAATGGTATTCCGCACGATGAGGCAGGTGTCTCTATAGCAGGACAGATTTTATCTGATCTGAACTTTACAGAAGAGGAAAAAAGCCAGATCCTGAATGCCATTGGAGAACATCGTTCCTCTAACGAAAATCTCCCGGTACTCAGCCGGCTTATTTATGAAGCAGACAAAAAATCCCGCAATTGTTTTTTATGTTCTGCCGAAAAAGAATGTTACTGGGCTCCTGAGAAAAAAAATATGACGATTCAATATTAAAAGGAGAATCTTAAAATGAAAATTGGAAATCGTGAATTCGACGTAAAAAACAGAACCTATATTATGGGAATCCTGAATGTCACACCGGATTCTTTCTCTGATGGCGGTAAATGGGACTCTATGGATCATGCTCTGAAGCATGCTGAGACAATGATTGCCGAGGGTGCTGATATTCTGGATGTCGGCGGAGAATCCACCCGACCGGGACATACTCCGGTAAGCGCCGAAGAAGAGGCGGCCCGTGTCGTTCCGATCATTGAGGCGCTTCGCAAACATTTTGATGTTCCGATTTCTGTAGATACATATAAAGGAAGTGTTGCTGACGTTGCCGTACAGGCAGGCGCTGATCTTGTCAATGATGTATGGGGACTGAAATATGATCCGAAAATGGCAGGTGTAATAGCCAAACACGATGTAGCCTGCTGTCTGATGCACAACAAGGCCAACACAGAATACAACAATTTTCTCACCGACATGCTTACCGAAACGCAGGAATGCGTAAACATCGCGCGCAAGGCAGGCATCAAAGATGAACGTATTATTCTTGACCCGGGTGTCGGATTTGGAAAAACATATGAAATGAACCTTGAAACCATGAACCATCTGGAGCTTTTTCAGCATCTCGGATTCCCGGTACTTCTCGGCACTTCCCGTAAATCGATGATCGGTCTTACACTCGATCTCCCGGTTGACCAGCGTGTCGAGGGAACAATTGCCACTTCTGTCATTGGAGTTATGAAAGGCTGTGCTTTCGTGCGAGTCCATGATGTAAAAGAAAACAGACGTGCTGTACTGATGACCGAAGCGATTCTCGGCAGAAACATCAAATAAAGAAATAATTAAAAGGATTAAAAATAAATGGATATTATTGAGATTAAAAACCTTGAGATTTTTGCTAACCACGGAGTTTTTCCGGAGGAAAATGTACTCGGTCAGAAATTCGTCGTATCAGCCAAACTTTATACCAGTACACGTAAAGCCGGTCTGACAGATGAGCTGACTGCTTCGATTCACTATGGAGAAGTCAGCCAGATGATCACAAAGTTTACCAAAGAGCATACCTACAAGCTTTTGGAAACACTTGCCGAAAACCTCTGTCAGATGCTTTTGCATGAATTTCCACTTATGAATACAATTACTCTGCGTATCGAAAAACCGTGGGCGCCGGTCGGACTTCCACTGGATACAGTTGCAGTAGAAATCACGCGTGGATGGCACACCGCTTATGTTGCTTTTGGTTCTAACCTCGGAGATAAAAAGAAATATATCGATAATGGCATTCAGGGCCTTCGGAACACTCCCGACTGTGAAGTCGAGGCCGTATCAGAATATCTTGTCACAGAACCCTATGGAGGTGTAGAACAGGATGAATTTCTCAATGGTGCGCTCCGTCTCCGCACGCTTCTGACTCCAGAAGAACTGCTTGACCGTCTTCACGAACTGGAGGCTGCCGCAAACAGAGAACGCATCATCCACTGGGGGCCTCGTACCCTTGATCTGGACATTCTGTTTTATGACAATGAAATCATTGATACCCCGAATCTCCATATTCCTCATATTGATATGGAAAACCGCGATTTTGTGCTGAAACCGCTGGATGAGATTGCTCCGTATTACCGCCATCCGGTTCTGAACAAAACCATCCATCAGCTTCTTAATGAGCTTCTTTCAAAAAGCAATTAAAAATGTCAAAACTTCTGGGTCCCGGTCATACACCAAGACTCAGAAGTTTTTTTGCTTCTTCAAGACGTTCATAAAACTGTTCGTAGAAATCTTTTTTCTCATCGTACTCTTTATAATAGAAGCGACTGAGTACATACATATTCAGATTCTTAATAAGATCTGCATCTTCTGTCTGATAAAAAACCTCCTGCACATCAAGAAGAAACTGATGCCACTCCCATATAAATTTTTCATATTGTTTCAAATTCGGTGTATCTAGCCATTTTTTTACTTTGATCTTTGAACGGTTTTTCTTCGTACATTCATGGATCTGCAAAATATATTTAAACCCATCTTCCGAATAATATCTTCCGAACAAACGGCAGAATCCCGGACGAATTGCATGGACCACGCATCTTCCTTCTCCGTTTAGAAATACACAGCGTTCTTCTGCTCCTTTCATTGCAAGATGCGGAAGAATATTTCCATCCGAAATTCCAAGTTCCAGCACATTACCAATCAGATCTTCGGGAGTTCTCTGAAGTCCCCGGCTTAATCGACAGACATCATAGGGGTCCAGAAGCACAGAATCCCCCATCCCCTTACAGCAGTCACAGCAGCCTTTGCAGTCCTGACAGTCCGCTTTTACCATATCATTTGCATCATATAATTTTCCATCTGAAATTTCTTCCAGCGTTACTTCACGTCGCATAGATTTTCCTCTTTCTTCCTATACTGTTCCTATATTACTTGCATGACTTATGATACAGGACTATAATAGTGCTTGTCAATCATCAAGAAAAACGGAGGAACAGAAAATGCGATCTCTCGCAATCTACCTGAGAAACTACAAGAAAGAAAGCATCCTTGCACCTTTCTTCAAATTTCTGGAAGTTGTGTTCGATCTGCTTGTTCCGGTAGTAATTGCCCAGATCATTGATGTGGGTATCACAGGAAATGACCGTTTATACATCATTGAACGATTTTTCATCCTTGTGCTTATGGCTGCCGCCGGACTTACAGTCAGTATCACTGCCCAGTTTTTTGCAGCGAAAGCCAGTGTAGGATTTGCCACAGAACTGAGGCAGGCTGTTTATGACCATATTCAGAAGCTTTCCTATACAGAACTTGATACTCTGGGAACCGATACACTGATCACCCGTCTCACCGACGATATCAACCAGGTACAGAATGGCGTAAACATGGGACTTCGCCTTCTTCTTCGAAGTCCTTTTATTGTGCTTGGTTCCATGGTCATGGCATTCACGATCAATACTCGCTGTGCCCTGATTTTTGCTGTTGCCATTCCGGTACTTTTCCTTGTAGTATTTGTTATCATGTATCTCAGCATCCCACTTTTTGGTAAGGTACAGGGACGCCTTGATACAGTTACCGGTCTCACCAGAGAAAACCTGACCGGTGTACGTGTCATTCGTGCTTTCTGCCGTGAAGAAGAAGCAGTCCGTGAATTTGACGAGAGCAATGCCGCACTTACAAAATTAAATGAATTTGTCGGAAAGCTTTCCGCTCTCCTCAATCCAGTCACCTATGTGCTCATCAACATTGCTACCGTTATTCTGATCAATAATGCAGGACTTCAGGTGAACTTAGGTAACATGCAGCAGGGTGAAGTTGTTGCGCTTTACAATTACATGGCACAAATGATCATTGAACTCATCAAACTTGCATCTCTGATCATTACTCTGAACAAATCTGCCGCATGTGCAAACCGTGTTGCCGACATCCTTAAAGTAAAAACTTCCATGGATTATCCGGATGACACCGCTTCTGTTTCCGCAGCCGCTGAAAATGCCGTAGAATTTCAGGATGTTACCTTTGCCTATGCAGGCACAGGCGCACCAAGTCTTTCTGATATCTGCTTTTCTGTAAAGAAAGGCCAGACTGTCGGAATCATCGGTGGTACCGGCAGTGGTAAATCCACTCTCGTCAACCTGATCGCACGTTTTTACGATGCCACAAAGGGAACGATTATGATAAATGGGCAGGATATCCGAACCTACAGCCAGCATGATCTTCGTGAAAAAATCGGTGTTGTACCGCAGCGTGCAGCACTTTTTAAGGGGACGATCCGCGAAAATATGAAATGGGGACGCGAAGATGCAACCGATGAAGAAATCTGGGATGCACTGACCACTGCCCAGGCACGTGAAATCGTTGAGGGAAAAGACGGTCAGCTTAATTTCAAACTGGAACAGAATGGACGAAATCTTTCCGGCGGTCAGCGTCAGCGACTGACAATTGCCCGTGCTGTCGTTAAGAAACCTGAATTTCTGATTCTTGATGACAGTGCAAGCGCACTTGACTTTGCCACAGATGCCGCACTTCGTAAATCTCTTCATCAGTTAAGCGGAAATATTACCACTTTCCTCGTCTCACAGCGTGCAGCAAGTATCCGTCAGGCCGATCTGATCCTTGTTCTGAATGACGGTGAGCTTGTCGGCAAGGGCATCCATGATGACCTGATCTGTACCTGTGACATTTACCGTGAGATCTATTTCTCCCAGTTTCCGGAAGAACGGGCGAAATATACTTCATCAAATACTGCCGTATCCGGTGGAACTATGGAGGTGGTATCATGAACAAAACAACAAATGATACAGCAAATGCAAGCAGTATGGAGACTCTCTGGAAAGTACTCCGTTTCATCGGAAAATACCGTTTTCTCCTGATCTTAAGCATTATTCTGGCAGCTGTATCCGTTATTCTTCAATTATACGTGCCGGTACTTTTTGGTAATGCGATCGATCAGGTCGTTGCCGAACACGACGTAAACTTCAGTATGATGTGGTACTATCTGACAAGAATTCTTGTCATGGTCATCATCTCCAGTGTCGCTACCTGGATCATGAACATCATCAACAACCGCATGACTTTCCGTACGGTACAGGATATCCGCGCAAAAGCGATCCGTCAGATTCAGGTACTGCCGCTCTCCTATCTGGACAGCCACAGCACCGGTGACATCATCAGCCGTATCATCGCCGATACCGATATCCTTTCCGATGGTCTTCTTCTCGGATTTACACAGTTGTTTTCCGGAATTGTAACCATCATCGGAACTCTGATCTTTATGTTTTCCAAAAACATCCGGATCACCCTGATGGTCATTATCCTCACCCCGGTCAGTTTTTTTGTAGCAAGATTCATTTCTTCCCGCTCTTTCCATATGTTCCGGAAACAGAGCGATGCACGTGGCCGTCAGACAGCCCTTATTGAAGAAATGATCGGTAACCAGAAGATCGTACAGGCTTTTGGATATGAAGATAAATCTTCAGCACGTTTTGCAGAAATTAACAATGAGTTGAAAGAATGCAGCCAAAAAGCCGTCTTCTACAGCAGTCTGACCAATCCGTCCACCCGTTTCGTAAACAATGTTATTTACGCAGGTGTTGCACTTGTCGGTGCATTTATGATTCCGGGCGGTGCACTTACCGTCGGCGGTCTCTCTGTATTGCTTTCCTACGCAAACCAGTACATGAAACCATTCAACGACATCAGTTCTGTTATCACAGAACTTCAGAACGCACTTGCCTGCGCCACCAGAATCTTCGCACTTCTGGAAGAAGAACCGGAAAGCAAAGATCCTGAGGAAACGATTTCCGATGTTAAAGGTGAAGTCGATATCGACAATGTCAGCTTCCGCTATGTTCCGGACAAGAAGCTTATCGAAGACTTCAATCTCCATGCAGAGCCTGGTAAACGTATCGCGATCGTCGGACCGACCGGATGCGGTAAAACTACTTTTATCAACCTGCTGATGAGATTTTATGATGTGACCGGAGGAACCATTTCCATCGACGGACATCCGATCAACGAGATCTCCCGCCATTCCTTACGAAGCAGCTTCGGTATGGTCCTTCAGGAAACCTGGATCAAAAACGGTACTGTCCGTGACAATATCAACATCGGCAAACCAGATGCCACTGACGAAGAGATCATCGAGGCAGCAAAGCGTTCCCACAGCTGGGAATTCATCCGCCGTCTCCCGGACAAACTTGATACCATGCTCAAGGAAGACAGCTTAAGCCAGGGTGAGAAGCAGCTTCTGTGCATCACCCGTGTCATGCTCTGCCTGCCGCCGATGCTGATCCTGGATGAGGCAACCTCCAGCATCGATACCCGTACTGAGATCAAGATCCAGCAGGCCTTTGCCAACATGATGAAAGGCCGCACCAGCTTTATCGTGGCACATCGTCTCTCGACGATACGTGAAGCAGATATTATTCTTGTGATGGACAGTGGAAAAGTTATAGAACAGGGAACACACGAAGAGTTGTTGGCGGAAAAAGGATTTTATGCAAAATTATATAACAGTCAGTATGAATTGTGATAGTTTTGTAAAGTAGTGTCCTTGTTTTGTAAAGAATTTCTGATATGATTATACCTGATACCAGTGGCACTCGTTTAGTGCCGACCGAAGCGGAGCGTAGATTGCGAGAGTTACTTCGTAACGGAGCAATTCGTGGGCATCAGTAAAAAAAGAACGTAACAGAAGGAAGGTGCTAAAGTGAAACAGATTGTCATATATAAATCGAGAACCGGATTTACGAAAAAATATGCAAAGTGGCTTGCACAGTCGTTAAACTGTGAGTGCATACCACAGGAAGATGTCGGCGGAGAAAGGCTCTCGGATTACGATGTGATCATTTTCGGGAGCAGCTTCCGTGCAGGAAATGTAGAAGAGCTGAAATGGTACAAAGAGACGATTCTGCCGTTTGAAAAGACAAACGTGCTGTTTGTGACCGGGGCGATGCCGCCGTCTTCTGCAGACGCTGTCAAGTCCATTGAACAGCAGCTGGGCAAAGGAGAGGACAGAGAAGTAAAAGTATTCTACCTGCAAAGCGGGCTGAATTATGAAGCGATGAATCTTGGCGATAAGCTTATGATGAAAGTCTTCTGCAAGATGATGAAAAGCCGCAAAGCACACAGTGAAGAAGAGAAAGCCCTTTTTGAACAGATGCAGAAATCCTTTGATGTCTGTGAAAAGGCAAATCTCGAACCGATGCTCAACTATATACAGGGATTATAAAAAAACAGGAATGTTACATAATTAGAATATGAGATGTGACATTCCTGCTTTTTTGACTTTATATAATAAAAAGCATCTGTTATACGAACCGAACAAATGTATGTAAGATACGAAAAATTCAGTTATATCAAGGACTTTCAGCAAAAAGAGAAAAGTGGATTTGATTGACAATTATCGAAAATAGGGGTACACTGTTGGCGTAATAGAGGGCTAATTTCATAGGAGTTTTGTGGTGAGATTGCGTTTATGTGATCTCTTTAAAGGAATCCGGTGAGAATCCGGAACAGTTATTCCCTGCTGTATGGGGGACGAAAAAGATTATTTGCCACTGGTTAGTCAAACTGGGAAGGCATCTTGAGTAGGAGGAACCCAAGTCAGAACACAAACACAAAATCGGTTTATCAGCAACGTCCGCAGGCATAGCGGAGGTGTATTTTTTGTCCCCTTTTGCCCGGTGTCTGAAAATTATGAAATTGGAGAACACACAGAAAGGGAAGGAGGAAAACGAAAAAGGAAAACACAGATGTGAGCATGTGTAAAATAAAAAAAGCAAACAGAATCGAATCGCCAAAAAGCGAATGAGGAGGAACAAATGGAACGAAGAGAAAAAAGATTTGCTTCCAGAATTCTGGCATGGTTTCTGACCTTTTTGATGATCACAACCATGATTCCGACAAGTGCATTCGCAGCACTGCCGGCACAGGAGGCGGGAGCAGTTGTTTCAGAGGATGCGTCATCGGATGAAACAACGCAGGATGTTATTCTTTTAAAGACAACTTTGACGGACAAGCTTAAGGTAAAAGGACAGCGCAAGCTGTTCGATGTCTGGGCAAGAGATGCTGAGGACAACACGCTCAAACCGACAGCAACTCTTGACGGACAGGCACTTTCGGCAACCTGGAGTGATAATGTAAAGACAAGCTTTACGCTGGATTTCCAGGGCATGGAAGAAGGAGAGCATACCGTTGTTATTTCCGCAGAAGACGGAAAAGGAGCATCGAAAACACAGACTTATACCGTTATTTATCAGAAAGCCAAAAAAGGCGAATTTATCGGTTATGCAACGGTCAGCATTGAAGCCTTTACAATCTCAAAAGGTTATATCGTAGAACCAGTTCTGATGCCGGTTTACGAAGGTGACAATGCAGCGAAAGCATTTGTAAACCTGATCCGTGAAGAAGGCTATGATGTAGAATACACCGGAAGTCTGACCAGTGGTTTCTATCTGTCCCATATCGTAGGATCTAATGCAAAAAAACCAAAGAATGCGACAAAGAAACTGGATCTTGCCGGTGCAGCACTTGAGCCGCATATGGCAGAAAAACTTCCGGATCTGATGTTTGACGCCGACGGCGGAACAGAAGGTTCTCTTGGTGAATTTGACTACAACTACATGTCAGGATGGATGTACTGTGTAAATACGGTATTCCCGAATGTAGGATTTGCAGATTATTATCTGTCTGACGGCGATGTCATGCGTGCACAGTTTACTTTGAAATACGGCGGTGATATCGGAGGTTCCGGCGGTATGGGGGGCGGCTATGATGATTCTTACAGCGTCGCAAACAAAGATGTGCTGACCACCACTCTGGCAAAGATCAATTCTGCACCGAACAGTGCCGAGCTGAAGGCAGATCCGGATATCGCAGCAAAGATCACAGAAGCAAAAGAAGTTCTGCAAAATATTGTTGCAGAACAGAGTGAAGTAGATAAAGTAAACGATGAACTGAACAAACTGCTTGGCGGTGAGATCACGAGTATCACACTGGATCAGAGTGAGATCACACTGGAAAACGAAGGTACCATGCAGTTAAATGCAAAAGTGGAGCTGACAGGCAAACCGATCGAGCCAATCGAATGGAACAGTGAAGAACCTTCTGTTGCAACGGTGAAAAATGGTCTGGTAACAGCTGTCGGTGCAGGAACGACCACGATCACGGCAACCTGCGGCGAAAAGACAGCAACCTGTAAAGTAACCGTAAATGCAAGTCCGCTTCAGGAAGTCCGGCTGGATAAATCAGAACTGGAAATCCTGAAAAATGACAGTGAAACACTGACAGCGACACTGGTTCCGGCAAATACCACAGATGACAGAACCGTTACCTGGAGCACAAATGCAGAAGATGTCGCAACTGTAAATCAGAGCGGAAGAGTAACCGGTAAAAAAGAAGGAACGGCTGTCATTACAGCAAAGGTTGGTGACAAAGAGGCCGGATGTACGGTAACAGTCAAAGAAGTCCATACACAGCGGATTTATTTTGATGACAGCAAACTGACCCTGAATAAAGGAAAGAACAAAACCTTATCTCTGAGATTTGATCCGTCCAATACAACGGATGCAAAAAAAGCGACCTGGGAAAGCTCAGAGCCGAGCGTTGCAAGTGTTTCCACAAGCGGATACGTACGTGCACTGAAAAAAGGAACGACTACGGTCACGGCAAAAATCGGTGACATGACTGCTTCCATTGAAATAGAAGTTGTAGAAGTGCCGATGACCGGCGTAAAGATCAGCTATGGCTCTAAATCACTGAAAGTAAAACAGTCCACCTATATGTCAGCAAGCTATCTTCCAAGTGATACCACAGATACCAAGAGCGGAACCTGGAAGAGCAGCAATACAAATGTGGCAACCGTTTCCAGTTCAGGA
>ERZ773210.3387-NODE-3387-length-11381-cov-3.461769_pt1 | contig 11381 bp, 9 predicted proteins | sample MGYA00580528_ERZ773210 | MGnify/ENA primary metagenome ERZ773210 (study PRJEB29015, sample SAMEA2737769) | human gut metagenome | biome: human gut; feature: human-associated habitat; material: faeces | place: China | collected 2012 ...
ATTTTGTCAGTTTTTCCGGGAAGATTTCCGGAATCCGGATTCTGTATCACATTTACAGCTGGAATTTGAAAAAGCATTCTGGTTGATGAAATGTATAGAGGAAGTACCGGGACTGAAAGCAGCGGGGATGGAAATGCTGGGGCAGATTATGAGAGAAGCAAATGCAATGGAGACTTTAAGAGAGCATTTTCATCTGGATATTTTTGATCTGTATCAGTGGAATGGAGAACATATGTATAAGACGCCATGGCTGATAAGTGAAATTGAAGAAGGAAGCCAGCAACTGGCGTATTATAAAGATATTATCAGACAGAAAGATGAGTATATCGGGCAGCAGAAAGAACAGCTTGAAAAACAAAATGCAGCGATTGAACAGCAGCAGGAATATATAGAAGGACAGCGAAGGCAGAACGCGCATTATGAAAAACAGCTGGATGAACTTGGCAGACGGATGGAACAGAAAACAGGGCAGCTTAAGAAATATGAGGATAAGATCAGGGAGCAGGATGAAATGATCCAGACATATGCAAATTCAACCAGCTGGAAAATAACAGAACCGATGAGAAAAATCATGCGTCTGCTGAAAAAGTGATTTATAGAAAAGATAAATATACTTAATCCGGGATAAGGACAATCAATTAGTGAATAGATTGTAGATATGTTATAGTTAGAAGAAAGAAGATTAGACGAGGAGAAAAGATTATGAAAAGAACAGCATTATTTCTTGCAGGAATTCTTGCGATTTCATCACTTTCAGGATGTGGTGCAAAGAATTCGGCATCAGACAGCAGTGAACCATTTGAAGGAAAGTATGTAGTAACCGCCGATTATGTGAAAGAAAATCTGGACGATATCATCGTAGTGGATGCAAGAGGTGAAGATGAGGCGAAAAAAGGTACTGTAAAAGGTGCAGTGGCAACGACATGGCAGTATCTGGCAACCTGTGAAGACGGGGAAGCGGGAGATGCAAACTGGGGATGTATCCTTGATACAAAGCGCCTGAGCGAAAGATTAGGAGAGCTTGGGCTGGCAAAAGATAAGGAAATCGTGCTTTTTTCAAATGCGGAGAAAGGCTGGGGAGAAGATGGCAGGATTGCATGGGAGCTGATCGCGGCAGGCTATGAGGATGTGAAAATCGTAGATGGCGGGATCAAAGCACTGAAAGCAGCAGGAGTTGAGACTGTCAAAGGAGCAGCAGAGCCGAAACCGGTATCGGTAGAAATTGATTCGATTGATGAAACGCATGTGATCAATACGGATGAGCTGAAAGAGATTTATGACGACTGTAAAATTGTGGATACCCGTACAGATAAAGAATACAATGGAAAGACAATGTATGGGGAGGCAAATGGGGGACATCTTCCAGGGGCAATCCAGATTCGTTATACGGATTTATTTAACAGTGACAGTACATTAAAGAGTAATGAAGATCTGACCAAGATGTTTGAAGATGCAGGACTTTCAAAAGAGGATCATATTATTACTTACTGTACCGGAGGAATCCGTTCGGCTTATATGCAGCTTGTAATGGAAATGTGTGGCTTTGAAAATTCAGAGAACTATGACGAATCTTTCTACAGATGGTGTGTGGAAGGAGATCTGGAGAAATAAAGAGAAGCAGATCAACGAGATCTGAACATCGTATGAATATGAATGGATTTGAAAAAGCGGGACGTTGGCAATTTAGTCAGCGTCCCGCTTTTGTAACCTTTTTGGGAATAATTATTATTTTACAATTTTTTTCTTACCGAATGCAATGATTGCGCCAAGAGCAGCGAGCATTGCAACTGCGAGAGCAGTGATAGGAGCGGTATCTCCTGTCTTTGTTGTAGCAGCAGTAGTGGTTTTACCGTTATTCTGGTTTTTATTGTTATCTTTGCCATTGTTGTCTTTCTTTGTATCAGGATCAGCGACAGGATCTGTTACAAAATGCTTCTGGATCACTTCACTTTTTGCACCGTTTTCGATGGTGAATACGTTGGTGATTCCGGCTTCTTTGAGAAGCTGAGTTGCTTTTGCAGCACCTCTTGCTCCACTGTTGCAAAGAACGTAAATTGTTTTTCCTTCAAAATCTGCTTTGTGAGCAGTTACATATTCTGTAAATGCTTTTGCGAGATCATCCGGAAGTTTGTTATCTTTGTCAAAAAGTGGAAGGGAAAGGGATCCCTTTAAGTGTCCTTTTGTGTAAGAAGCTGTAGAACGTACATCAAGAATCAGGTAGTTCTTTGTATCTGCCATTTTATTGATTACATGAGTGTCAGAAACATAGATTGCAGCAGCTTTTACATCAGCATCTTTTGCACCACCAGTGATAGTATGCACTTTTGCAAGATCATATCCGGCAGATTTTAATAAAGCAGTAGCTGCTCTTGCACCACTTGCACCACTGTTGCAGAGAAGATAGAGTTCTTTTTTCTCAAGAGTGGCTTTGTTGTCTGTTACATATTTTGTGAAATCTTTGGAAAGCTGGTCATCTGTAGTTTTGGCAACTCCGTTTGCATTGAATACAGGTGTTGAGATAGAGCCTTTTAAGTGTCCACTTCCATAGTTACCTGTCGCACGGACGTCAAGGATTACTACGTCGTCTTTTCCGACAGCAGCAACAGCTGTTTTTCCGTCTACGGCATTTCCGTCTGTTCCAGACATTGCGTACAGAAGTTCCAGGCCTTTTGCACCATTTTCAATGGTGTATACTTTACCATCTTCTTTGGTGCTTGTGTTATAGCCAAGTTTGCCAAGAAGCAGAGTTGCTTTCTGCGCACCTCTTGCACCACTGTTGCAGATAATGTAGATTGGTTTGCCTTCTGTTATTTTTGAAGGAATTTCTTTTATGAAAGCTTTTTCAAGCGCTTCCGCTTCAGCAGTGTCAAGTTTGTTGTTATCATCAAACAGAGACTGAGAAATAGATCCCTTCAAAGTACCTGTCTTTGTCTGTGCTTTTGAAGAACGTACGTCAATAATGTATGCACTTCCGTCTTTTGCAGCGGCAATAGCATCAGTTCCGCTTACGAATTTGTAGCCGTCTACAGTTACAAAAGCACTTTGTACTGTTTTATCGTCTGCACCACCGGTAATGGTGTAGATTGTATTCGGGTCAACACCTTTGTCTGCAAGTAATGCAGTGGCGGCTTTTGCACCTCTTTGGTCGCTGTTCCAGAGGACGTATACTTTTTTGCCTGAGAAGGTAGAAGGGTTATCCTGCACATATTTAGCAAAGGTTATTGCATATGGATCTTGGTTGGTTTCTGCTACAACCTGTTTTCCTTCTTCATTCAGATAGAAAACAGGAAGAGAAAGAGAGTTTTTCAAATGACCGTTTGCAAAGTTCTCTTTTGTACGTACATCTACGATAACCACGTCATTTGAATCAACAGCAGCTACAGCTTCAGCACCGGTTACAGCGTTGTTTGTTCCAAGGAATGCGTAACGAACTTCAAGACCTGTTGCTCCGCCTGTAATGGTATGAATACGACTGGTATCATATCCAGCACGTTGTAATAAAACAGCAGCAGCACGAGCCCCTCTTGCACCACTGTTGCAAAGAAGGTAAAGCTCTTTGTTCTGGAAATTTGCGTTATTAGTTACAGTTACTGTGAAAGCTTTTGCAGTAGCATCTTCAGAAGTTTTGATGATACTGCCATCCTCATTAAATACAGGTGCTGAGAAAGAACCCTCTAAGTGAGAAAAATTATAGTTTACAGAAGAACGAACGTCTAAAACAGCAACGGTATTTTTATCGGCTGAAATAGCATCTGGGCTGCTTACATTTGCACCAAAAGTATATGCTTTATATGCAGTTTCGAAATCTGTGATAGCATCAGATTCATTAGCTGGAACTGCTTCGTCTTCAGAAACTGCTTCGTCTTCAGAAACTTCTTCCTGAGTAGTTTCTTCTGGATTCCCTTGATCTTCAGAAACAGTAGTCTGTGCATCGCTTTCTGTAACGGTATCAATACTTGAATCAGTTGCAAAAGCTGTCAGAGAGCCGTTCGCAAGTAATGCGAAAGACAGAAATACTGGTAATAATTTTCTTTTCATTTTTCCTCCTTACTCTCAAAATTAGGTTACGATTACATTGTAACAGTTTTCACAAAAATTTCATAATTGTTTTAATCTATATATAAAAATGAAATAGATAAAATCTATAGGTATAATTGAGAGATTTTATTAAACTAACTGCTGTTTCGTGGTAGAATAAAAAGATAAAAATGAAAAACGGGGATATGAAAATGAAAGGAATTATTTTGGCAGGCGGATCAGGAACCCGGCTCTATCCACTTACGATGGTGACATCCAAGCAGCTTTTACCTGTGTATGACAAGCCGATGATCTACTATCCGTTGTCAGTTCTTATGAGTGCAGGAATTCGGGAGATCCTGATCATCAGTACACCACAGGATACACCAAGATTTGAAGAACTTTTCGGGGACGGGCATCAGTTCGGCATCGAATTAACCTATGCGGTGCAGGAAAGACCGGAAGGTCTTGCGCAGGCGTTTATAATAGGAAAAGAATTTATTGGCAATGATGCGGCGGCAATGATCCTGGGGGATAATCTGTTTGCCGGGCATGGGCTTAAGAAACGTCTTTTAGAAGCGGTAAAAGCAGCGGAGAGAGGAGACGGTGCAACCATATTTGGATATTATGTGGATGATCCGGAACGGTTTGGTATCGTGGAATTTGATGAAAAGGGCAAGGCGGTTTCCATTGAGGAAAAACCCGAACATCCGAAAAGTAATTACTGTGTGACAGGTCTGTATTTTTATGATAACCGGGTGAGCGATTATGCAGGACAGTTAAAGCCAAGCAGACGCGGGGAGCTGGAGATCACGGATCTTAACCGGATCTATCTGGAACAGGGAAGACTTCGGGTAGAGCTTCTGGGTCAGGGCTTTACCTGGCTGGATGCGGGCACCCATGAGAGTCTGACAGATGCGACCAATTTTGTGAAGACGGTAGAGACTCATCAGCACCGGAAAATTGGATGTCTGGAAGAAATTGCCTATATGAATGGCTGGATTTCCAGAAACGCACTGCTGGAAGTCTGTGAAAAATACAGACAGAATCAGTATGGACAATATTTGCATGACGTAGCAGAAGGAAAGTTCAGAGAGAATCTGTTTTAGACAGGGGAGAGAGTTTATGAAAATCATTGTTACCGGCGGCGCCGGATTTATTGGCAGCAACTTTATTTATTATATGATGGAAAAGCATTCGGAGGATCAAATCATCTGTCTGGATGCACTGACTTATGCAGGGCATATGTCAACCCTGGAAGTAGCAATGAAAAATCCAGCGTTCCGTTTTGTGAAAGCATCTGTGACGGATCGGGTGACTGTATACCGGCTGTTTGAGGAAGAACACCCGGATATAGTAGTTAACTTTGCAGCGGAAAGTCATGTGGACCGGTCGATTGAAAATCCGGAAGTCTTTCTGGATACCAATATAAAGGGAACGGCAGTGTTGATGGATGCGTGCCGGAAATATGGAATCTGGCGTTATCATCAGGTTTCTACGGATGAGGTGTATGGGGATCTTCCGCTTGAACGGCCGGATCTATTTTTTACAGAAGAGACGCCGATCCATACGAGCAGTCCGTACAGTGCATCCAAGGCAGCGGCAGATCTTCTGGTACAGTCCTATCACAGAACGTATGGACTTCCGGTTACAATCAGCCGTTGTTCCAACAACTATGGACCATATCATCTGCCGGAAAAGCTGATTCCGCTGATGATCGTCGAAGCGCTTCATGACCGGCCGCTTCCGGTCTATGGTGATGGGAAAAATGTCCGTGACTGGCTTTATGTAAAGGATCACTGCCGGGCGATCGATTTGATCCTGCGTCATGGAAAAGAAGGGGAAATTTACAATGTCGGCGGGCATAACGAGATGAAGAATATTGATATTGTGAAGCTGATCTGCAGGGAGCTTGGAAAGCCGGAAGAGCTGATTACTTATGTGGAGGATCGGAAAGGGCATGACAGAAGATATGCAATCGATCCGTCAAAGATCCACAGAGAGCTTGGCTGGCTTCCGGAAACTTCTTTTGCAGAAGGAATTAAGAAAACAATCAACTGGTATCTGAATCATCAGGAGTGGTGGAGACCGATCGTAGAAAAGGAAATGAAAATAAAATGCTAAAGTTTTTGGTGACGGGTGCTGCCGGGCAGCTTGGAAAGGATGTTGTACGTGAACTGGAAAACCGGGGATATGAAGTGACGGGAAGCGGCAGCAAAAAGAGAAAAACAGCAGGTCGTTATGTGAAGATGGATATCACAGACAGAAACGAAGTCGAGGCAGTAATGAAAAAGCTTAGACCAGATATTGTGATCCACTGTGCGGCGTGGACGGCGGTGGATGCGGCAGAAGAGCCGGAAAACTATGAAAAAGTAAGGGAAGTTAATGGAAAGGGCACAGCAAATCTTGCATCCGCCTGCCAGAAAATTCATGCTAAAATGGTTTATATCAGTACAGACTATGTGTTTGGTGGACAGGGGAGCAGACCGTGGGAATCGGATTGTGAGGAGTTTTCGCCGCTGAACCGATACGGTGAAACGAAATTACAGGGTGAACAGGCAGTGAAAGCAGAACTGAAAGAGTATTTTATTGTGCGGATTGCTTGGGTATTCGGGAAAAACGGGAATAATTTCGTGAAGACCATGCTGGAGCAGGGGAAAAGACGGAAAGAACTTCGAGTGGTATGTGATCAGATTGGAACGCCGACTTACACAGCAGATCTTGCAAAATTTCTTGCAAATCTGTCGATGACAAAGCGATATGGGATCTATCATGTGACTAATGAAGGAGAATATGTCAGCTGGTATGATTTTGCAAAAGAAATCTTCGCACAGGCTGTGAAGCTTGGTGAAAAAGAATATGCAGATGTAAAAGTGATTCCGGTTACGACAGCAGAATACGGAATTTCAAAAGCAGCAAGACCGTTTAACAGCAGACTTGACAGAAAAAGAATCTGTGAAGAAGGATTTCAGCCACTGCCGGTCTGGAAGAATGCGCTGGAGAGATATTTGCAGGAAGTTCTTGCAGAGAGAAAAGGATAAAAGGAAAATGGGACAGATAAAGGTAGAAAAAAATGCAGGTGGAATCGAAGGACTCTGCGTGATCGAACCGTCGGTGCATGGTGATCAGCGTGGATATTTTATGGAAACTTATAATCAGAAGGATATGGAGGAAGCCGGACTTACGATGAAGTTCGTACAGGATAATCAGTCCGGTTCTGGAAAAGCAGTGCTGAGAGGACTTCATTTTCAGAAGAGATATCCGCAGGGAAAGCTAGTCCGGGTGATCCGGGGAACCGTATTTGATGTGGCGGTGGATATCCGGAAAGGAAGTGCCACCTATGGAAAATGGTATGGAATTGAACTGTCGGAAGAGAATAAAAAGCAGTTTTACATTCCGGAAGGATTTGCGCATGGATTTTTGGTGCTGAGCGACCAGGCAGAATTCTGCTACAAATGTACGGATTTTTATCATTCGGATGATGAGGGCGGGATTGCCTGGAACGATCCGACGATCAACGTTGCATGGCCAGAGCTTGATGTGCCATACAGAATGAGTGAAAAAGATAAAAAGTGGGGAAGGCTGGGAGAATAAGATGGAAAGAATTCAGGGATTAAAAGAATATGTACAGACAGAACATTATCTGGAAGGAATCGGGATCGGGAAAGAAGAGCAGAAGGAAATTCAGATTGCCTATCAGCCACTGGCACAGGGCGAATATAATATCAACTACTGGTTCGTACACCCACTGACCGGAAAGAAACTGGTGCTTCGTGTCAATACAGGAAGCCAGATGCATCTGGAAAATCAGATTGAATACGAATATCATGCATTGGAGCTCCTGGCGGATTCAGGACGGACGCCAGTGCCGGTTTTTGTAGATGGAAGTAAGAAGGAACTGCCGTATGGTGTGATGGTTATGGAGTTTCTGGAAGGGAGTGCACTGGATTATCGGAAGAATCTGATGGAAGCGGCAGAATGTCTTGCGGATATCCACAGTGTTCCGGTAAAAGAAACGGATGGACTGATATCGCCATCGAATCCACTGCAGGCGATTCTGGATGAATGTAATCAGATGGTGCAGACATACTACGAGTCTGATCTGGGAGAAGAAAAGAAAAAAGTACAGATCCGGCGTCTTCTGGAGCTGGGACAGGAGAAGATCAATGAGATCCGGGATTATAGTGGATACAGATGCTGTATTAACACAGAGCTGAATTCGGGAAATTTCCTGATGAATGGCGCAGGAAAAGACAATTATCTGGTTGACTGGGAAAAGCCGCTTTATGGTGATCCGGTTCAGGATCTGGGGCATTTCCTTGCACCAACGACAACTTTCTGGAAAACAGATGTGATTCTGACAGAAGAAGAGATGGCTGATTTTACAAGAAAATATATCCAGGCGGTAAATGGCAGATTTGATGTGAGTGGAATCGAAGAACGTCTGAACATTTTTATTCCGATCACGTGTCTCAGGGGAATTACATGGTGTGCAATGGCGTGGGTAGAATATCAGGAGCCGGGAAGACTGATCCGCAACGAAGAAACATTTAAAAAGATGGAAGACTATTTAAACAGGGATTTTCTGGATATGATCGAAGAAAGATATTATAAATAAAGATTTCAGGGATACGGAGTAATAAAATTCTGCGTATTTCCACATACTACCCATATCGAATAAAATATGGAAAACAAGTGGAACACAGGAGGAATAGAATCAATATGAAAGCTACAGGAATTGTCCGCCGGATCGATGATCTTGGCAGAATTGTCGTTCCGAAGGAAATCAGGCGCACGCTGCGTATCCGTGAGGGTGATGCACTTGAAATTTTCACCGACCGGGAAGGAGAAATCATTCTCAAAAAATACTCACCGCTTGGGGAAATGGGAAATTTTGCAGACCAATATGCGGAAAGTCTGGCACAGACGCTTGGATATCTGGTGTGTATCACAGATACAGATCAGGTGATTGCAGCAGCAGGACCGGGGAAGAAAGAATTTCAGGAACAGCTGATCACAAGACAGCTTGCGGAAGTGATCGCAAGAAGGGAGCAGTTTCTGGCATCCTCTATGGATCGGAAGTTCACGGTCATCGTGTCGGGACAGAATGCAGAACTGAAATGGCAGGTGGTAAGTCCGATCATCTGCGCCGGAGATGCGATTGGTTCTGTCGTGATCCTGGCAAAGGATGGCAGGAAAAAACCCGGTGAGTTGGAACAGAAGATGATACTCTGCGCAGCAGGATTTCTGGGACGACAGATGGAATAGTAAAGGAATATTTCATAAGAATCTCTCATAGTATAAAAGGACAGGAGGGGTTCTTATGGAAAAAAAGCTGTTTGGAAATATCTGTTTTACAAGACTTGTGAAAGCACTGATGCTTTCTTACTTTCTTACGATGCTGATGCTGCTCGGGCTGTCCTTTGGGCTGTATAAGTTTGACTTAAGCGAGAAAACAGTCCGGATCGGGATCCTTGCGGTTTACATAATTTCCACATTTGCCGGTGGATTTGCCATGGGAAAAATGGGGAAGACAAGGAAATTCCTGAGGGGATTTATGCTTGGAATGCTCTATTTTCTGCTACTGCTTGCAATTTCAGCAGGGATCTACCGGAGCGTGCAGGGTGGAATGCAGATGATGATCGCCTGGATCCTCTGTGGAGCAGGCGGAATGCTCGGTGGTATGGTGTCCTGAAGGGGCGGAGATGTAATTTTTGCGTTGACGGTATCAAGGGATATGGGCGATACTTTTATTTTTTAATCCGGAGGAAGCAGTTGCTTCGGAAGGAGCAGTAATGACTCCGGGCACTTGCATGAATGTAAGGATTGTAAAGAAAAACTGGATTTTGCCCATTTGTTTCACACATTTGTTTCAGATTGGATTTTTGCGTTGACGGTAAGTTGGAAAATGTGCTATACTGTATCACATAATGAGCAAAGAAGGAGGATATTACAATGAAACACATTAAAACATTGAATACACAGACTCTGAACAATACAGTAAAGAAGGGCGGATGCGGAGAATGCCAGACATCCTGTCAGTCAGCATGCAAGACTTCCTGTACAGTAGGAAATCAGACTTGCGAACACAGCAAATAAGAGATATTTGTAAGTGTAGTGAATAAGTATGACAAGCAGGCAGCGGCTTTAAAGCCGCTGTCATTTGACGTATGAGGAAAAATTTGAAAAATAAGGATAGAAAGGGGTACCGGTTGTGATTCATCAGTACCAGAACAATGGATATAATATTGTACTTGATGTCAACAGCGGATGCGTTCATGTAGTGGACGAGCCGGGGTACGAAGTTATTGCATGTCTGAACCGTATGAACGAGAATCAGACAGTGCAGACGCTGAAAGAAGAAAGTACATGGAACCAGCTGAAAGATGAGCTGGAAGGGAAATATTCCGAAGAAGAACTCAGAGATATATTGGATGACGTGACAGAGCTGACTGAGAATGGACAGCTTTTTGTTGTTGATACATATGAACCTTTTATCGGGGAGGTTATCAAGCGTAAGACAGTTGTGAAAGCACTTTGTTTGCATATCGCACACGACTGCAATCTTGCCTGCAAATACTGTTTTGCAGAAGAAGGAGAGTATCACGGAAGAAGAGCGCTTATGACTTATGAAGTTGGTAAGAAAGCCCTGGATTTCCTGATCGCCAATTCCGGAACAAGAAGGAATCTGGAAGTTGATTTCTTTGGCGGGGAGCCGCTGATGAACTGGCAGGTTGTCAAAGACCTGGTCGCATACGGAAGAGAACAGGAGAAGCTTCATGACAAGCACTTCCGTTTTACTGTAACTACGAATGGTGTACTTCTGAATGATGACATCCAGGAGTTTATCAATAAAGAAATGGACAATGTAGTCATCAGTCTTGACGGACGTAAGGAAGTTAATGACAGAATGCGTCCTTTCAGAAACGGAAAAGGAAGCTATGATCTGATCGTTCCGAAGTTCCAGAAGTTTGCTGAGAGCAGAGGACAGAAGAATTACTATGTAAGAGGTACTTTCACAAGAAATAACCTGGATTTTGCAGATGATGTGATCCATTATGCAGATCTTGGCTTCCAGCAGATGTCCATGGAGCCGGTAGTAGCTGATCCTGCAGAGGATTATGCCATCCGTGAAGAGGACATTCCTCAGATCTTAAAAGAATATGACAAACTGGCATTAGAATACATCAAGCGCAAAAAAGAGGGCAGAGGTTTTAACTTCTTCCACTTTATGCTGGATTTAACAGCAGGTCCATGTGTTGCAAAACGTCTGGCTGGCTGCGGTTCCGGTACTGAGTATCTGGCAGTTACCCCATGGGGCGATCTGTATCCATGCCACCAGTTTGTAGGCAATGAAAAATTCC
>ERZ773210.3388-NODE-3388-length-11362-cov-2.477580_pt1 | contig 11362 bp, 12 predicted proteins | sample MGYA00580528_ERZ773210 | MGnify/ENA primary metagenome ERZ773210 (study PRJEB29015, sample SAMEA2737769) | human gut metagenome | biome: human gut; feature: human-associated habitat; material: faeces | place: China | collected 2012 ...
GCCTCCCCCTCGGCCCGGAAGCCCTCGCTTCCGGCCCTTTTCCATAGGCAAAGGATGCAAACCCGTAGCACGAAGCCGCTTTTTGCCTTCCGCTTCAACGCAGATCGACATTTTCCCGCCTCTGGCTATTGTGTTACCTAGGCATAACTTTAAGCTTATCAAGAAAATGCCTGGTCACAGCTTCGCAAGAAAGCCTAGTCCTCAATACGCCCGTAGCCAGAGACGGAAAAATGTCGGAGACGACCGAGCGACAGGGCAAAAACCCGCCTCGGGCTACGGCTCGCAGCAAAAAGGCCGGCCCCTTTGCGGGAGCCGGCCTTGGTTTCTCGGGCTTTCGGCCCTTGGCGCGATGAGCGCTTGAAGCTAGGAAGCGAAGATCTCGATGGTCTCGCCCTCGGCCAGGGGGACCATGGCCTTCTTCCAGGTGCGGGTGCGACCCTCCTGGTAGCGAACGCGCTTCGGCTTCGACTTCACGTTCAGGGTGTTCACCTTGACCACCTTCACGTTGAAGATAGCCTCGATAGCCTGGCGAATCTCAACCTTGTTGGCGTCCTTGGCCACCTCGAAGGTGTAGACGTTGTTCTCCATAGCGTCGTAGCTGTGCTCCGTGATGACGGGGCGGATGATGACGTCGCGGGGATCCTTCTCCATTATGCAAGCACCTCCTCAATGCGGGCCAGGCACGGCTCGGCGATAACGAGGGCCTTGTTGTCGACCAGCTCGTAGGTGTTGATATCGCCCACCGGCAGAATGTTCACCTCGGGGATGTTGCGGAAAGACAGGAAAGCCTCGATGTCCTCGTTGCCGATGACCACGCAGATGCGCTTGCCCTCGAGACCCAGCGCCTTGATGAGCGCCACGGCGTCCTTGGTGCAGGGCTTCTCGAAGTCCATGTCCTTCACAATGAACAGCTCGCCGTCGGCCAGCTTGGCGGAGAGAGCCGAGCGCATAGCCAGCTTGATCTCCTTCTTGTTGACCTTCTGGTCGTAGCTGCGGGTGTGGGGGCCGAACACGGTACCGCCGCCGACCCACTGGGGAGCGCGAATGGTACCCTGACGGGCACGGCCGGTGTCCTTCTGACGCCACGGCTTCTTGCCGCCGCCGCGAACCATGCCGCGGGTGCGCGTGTTGGCGGTGCCCTGGCGCCAGGATGCCTGCTGCGCCTTCACGGTGCGATGCATCACAGGCACGTTCGGCTCGATGGCGAACACGGCGTCGGAAAGCTCGACCGTGCCGGCGGCAGCGCCCTTCACGTCCTTAATCTCAATAGTTGCCATAGTTGCTGTAACTCCTTGTTACCGATCGTTCCAATTAAGCCATGCGGACGCGGACGATGCCGTTCTTGCCGCCGGGCACCGCACCCTTGACCAGGATGAGGTTCTGCTCCTCGTCGATGCGAACAACCTCGAGGTTCTTCACGGTGACGGTGTCGCAGCCCATGTGGCCAGGCAGGCGCAGGCCCTTGAACACGCGGGACGGCGTGGCGCACTGGCCCACGGAACCGGGGGCGCGATGGAAGTGCGCGCCGTGGCCGCCCGGGCCGCCGGCGAAGCCGTAGCGCTTCATGACGCCGGCGAAGCCCTTGCCCTTGGACGTGCCGGTCACGTCGACCTTCTTCACGTCGGCGAAGGCCGCGACGGTCTGCTCGTCGCCCACCTTGTACTCGCCGGCGTTCTCGACGCGAACCTCGCGCAGGTAGCGCTTCGGCTCGGCGCCCTGGGCGTCGAAGTGGCCCTGCATGGGCTTGTTCACGCGACGGGGCTTGATGTAGCCGAAGCCCATCTGCACGGCCTCGTAGCCGTCGGTATCCACGGTCTTCACCTGGCACACGGTGTTCGGCTCGGCCTGGATAACGGTGACCGGGACGATGCGGTCCTGGTCGTCGAAGATCTGGGTCATGCCGATCTTCTTGCCATAGATAGCGTTAATCATGTCCCAAACCTCCTTTACAGCTTGATCTCGATGTCAACGCCAGCGGGGAGATCGAGACGCATCAGGGAGTCAACCGTGTTGGGGGTCGGCTCGAGGATGTCGATCAGGCGCTTGTGGGTGCGCATCTCGAACTGCTCGCGGGAGTCCTTGTTCACATGGGGCCCACGGATGACGCAGTACAGGTTGCGCTCCGTCGGCAGCGGAATAGGACCGGAAACCTTGGCACCCGTCTTCTGAGCGGTATCGACGATGAGGCGCGTGGACTGATCCACGATCTCATGATCGTATCCCTTGAGACGGATGCGAATCTTCTGACTTGCCACTTACATTACCTCCAAATAGAAGTTTCTCTGAGGGCGCCTTAGGCGTTGCCGCCGGCCTTGCTGATGATCTCGTCCTGCACGGACTTGGGCACGGGCTCGTAGGAGTCCATCTGCATGGTGTACACGGCGCGGCCCTGCGTACCGGAACGCAGGTCGGTCGCGTAGCCGAACATGTTGCCCAGCGGAACCTTCGCCTCGATGACGACGGCGTTTCCACGCTGCTCCTGGCCCTGAATAAGACCACGACGGCTGGGAATGTCACCCATGACGAAGCCGGTGTACTCCTCGGGCGTCTCAACCTCGACAGCCATGACGGGCTCCAGGATGACCGGGTTGGATTTGCGCAGGGCGTCCTTGATGGCCATGGAACCGGCCACCTTGAAGGCGGCCTCGGAGGAGTCCACGTCGTGGTAGGAACCGTCGATCAGCTCGACCTTCACGTCCTCGACCGGGTAGCCAGCCAGAACGCCGGAGTTCAGCGCCTCCTGGATGCCCTTGTCGATGGAGGGGATGTACTCCTTGGGCACCACGCCGCCGACGATCTTGTTGACGAACTCGTAGCCCTTGCCAGCCTCCTGCGGGTACATGTTGATGACCGCATGGCCGTACTGGCCGCGACCGCCGGTCTGGCGCACGAACTTGCCCTCGGCGTTCATGACCTCGTGGCCCGGACGCTCGCGATAGGCTACCTGCGGCTTGCCCACGTTCGCCTCGACCTTGAACTCACGCAGCAGGCGATCGACGATGATCTCCAGATGCAGCTCGCCCATGCCGGCGATGATGGTCTGACCAGTCTCATGGTTGGTGGACACGCGGAAAGTCGGGTCCTCCTCGGCGAGCTTCTGCAGGGCGATGGCCATCTTGTCCTGCTCGGCCTTGGTCTTGGGCTCCACGGCGATGTCGATAACCGGATCGGCGAACTCCATGGACTCCAGGATGACGGGAGCGTCCTCGGCGCACAGGGAGTCACCGGTGGAGGTGTCTTTCAGACCCACAACAGCAACGATGTCGCCAGCGGACACGGCGTCGATGTCGACGCGCTGGTTGGAGTGCATCTGCAGCAGACGGCCGATGCGCTCTTTCTTGCCCTTCGTGGCGTTCAGCACGTAGCTGCCGGCGTCCAGATGGCCGGAGTACACACGCAGGTAGGTGAGCTTGCCCACATAGGGGTCGGTCATGATCTTGAAGGCCAACGAAGCGAACGGAGCCTTCGGATCGGCCGGACGCTCCTCTTCCTCGCCGGTGTCGGGGTTGGTACCCTTGATCGGCGGGATGTCCACCGGGGAGGGCATGTAGTCGACCACGGCGTCCAGCAGCTCCTGCACACCCTTGTTCTTGTAGGCGGAGCCCACGAACACGGGGTTGATCTGGCAGGCGATAACACCCTTGCGGATGGCGGCCTTCAGCTCGTCGACGGAGATCTCCTCCTCCATGAGGACCTTCTCCATCAGCTCGTCGTCGCAGTCGGCGGCGGCCTCAAGCAGCTCCTGGTGGTACAGCTCGGCATCTTCCTTGAACTCGGCCGGGATCTCGGCCATGGGCTCGGGGTAAGTCATACCCTTGTCGTCGGCCTTGAAGTCCCAGGCAGTCATGGTCACGAGGTCCACGATGCCCCAGAAGTTATCCTCGGCACCCATGGGAATCTGGGCGGCCACGGCCTTCGCATCCAGACGGTCGCGCATGGTCTGGATGGCATGGAAGAAGTCGGCACCCACGCGGTCGTACTTGTTGATGAAGGCGATGCGGGGCACGCCGTAGCGCTCGGCCTGGCGCCACACCGTCTCGGACTGCGGCTGCACGCCGGCAACGGCGTCGAACACGGCGACGGTGCCGTCGAGCACGCGCAGGGAGCGCTCCACCTCGGCCGTGAAGTCCACGTGGCCGGGGGTGTCGATGATCTGGAAGCGGTATTCCTTGCCGTCGGACGCGCCGCCGGGGTACTTCCAAAAGCAGGTGGTGGCTGCAGCGGTGATAGTCACGCCGCGCTCCTGCTCCTGGACCATCCAGTCCATGGTGGCAGCGCCGTCGTGCACCTCGCCGATCTTATGAGTTTTGCCCGTGTAGTAGAGGATGCGCTCGGTCGTGGTGGTCTTGCCTGCATCGATGTGGGCCATGATGCCGATGTTGCGCGTATCCCTCAGATCGATTTTAGCCATGTATCTTCACCAGCCCTAGAAGCGGTAGTGCGAGAACGCACGGTTCGCCTCGGCCATCTTGTACATGTCCTCGCGCTTCTTCACAGCGGCGCCGGTATTGTTGGAGGCGTCGATGATCTCGTTGGCGAGACGCTCGCGCATGGTGTGCTCCTTGCGCTTGCGGGAGAAGTCGACGATCCAGCGGATCGCCAGCGTGGTGGCGCGACGGGAGTTGACCTCCATCGGCACCTGGTAAGTGGCGCCGCCCACGCGCTTCGGCTTGCACTCGAGGGTGGGGCGGACGTTGTCCATGGCCTTCTTGAACACGGCCAGCGGGTCGCCGCCGGTCTTCTGCTCCACGATGGCGAACGCACCGTAGACGATGTTCTCGGCGATAGACTTCTTGCCGTCAAGCAGAACCTTGTTGATGAGCTGCGTGACGAGACGGTTGTTGAACTTTGCGTCCGGCTGCGTTTCGCGACGGACTGCTGCTGCACGACGCGGCATGTAGTTACTCCTTTTGCTTCTGCGCGCTTCGGGATGCTTTGCCGGCATCCATTAGGTCGGCGGGTTTCTAGCCCGACTTCTCCGACCCGCGCGACTTAACGAACGTTATTTCGGGCGCTTAGCGCCATAGCGGCTGCGAGCCTGCTTGCGGTTGTCCACCGCAGCGCAGTCGAGCGCCGCGCGGATGACCTTGTAACGGACACCGGGAAGGTCCTTTACACGGCCGCCGCGGATGAGCACCATGGAGTGCTCCTGGAGGTTGTGGCCCTCGCCGGGGATGTAGGCCGTGACCTCCATACCGTTGACGAGACGCACACGGCAGACCTTGCGAAGAGCGGAGTTCGGCTTCTTGGGGGTCGTGGTGTACACGCGGGTGCACACGCCGCGCTTCTGCGGGTTGCCCTTGAGCGCCGGGGTCTTCGACTTGTCGACCGTCTTCTTGCGGCCCTTGCGGACCAGCTGGTTAATTGTAGGCAAGACTCTTTTCCTTTCCTTTTTCCACGGGCTTGCACTGCACAAAACAAGCGCCTCTGTGAGGCGCGAGGGGGGATATTACGAGGGTTTCCGCTGTGTGTCAAACGCCACGCACCCGGGCGTATCCATCCCCTCCGGCGAGCGGCACAATTTGTCCATAATCGCAGGAAATGCAGGCAAGGAAGCCCCACGCACTTCCGACCGACAAGGACTGGCACGCTTTCTCGTAGAGGCCGACGAGGACTGACGCGCTTTTCCCGTAGGGGCCGACCTTGGTCGGCCCTCCCGACCGATGAAGGCCAGCGCCCCCGGTCATCTAAACCGACTTCAATCGTCATCTATCCCATCATCTCCGAAGCCGGAGACGAGATCGATGAGCTCGGCCTTGGAATGGACATCGAGCTTCTGATAAATGTGCCGACGATGAGTAATGGCGGTTCCCTCGGCAATGAAAAGCACCTCCTGAACGCGACCCAGCCCATGCCCGCGCGCCAGAATGCCCAGAACCTCTGCCTCTCGCTCAGTCAGCGCGTAGACCTCAGCCACGGCCGCGACCCGCTCATCGAAAGGCGTACCGCCGTCAGCAGACTCCGCCTCTTTGCCCCCTGCGGCAGTTACGGCCCTCTTGTAGGCCCGCGCCAAACTTCCGCGCGTCAACACCACATCCGACGCGATAACAGCAAGCACCATGGCCGCGATGGCCGTCACGCTCACGTGGCCCTGGAGATCGAGGCTCTCCATCATAAGCGCCAAACTCGACCCCAAAGCCGCGCCCAGAGCAAGCGCGCCCAGAGCCACACCCCACACGATAGCAAAAGGTACGCGAATCTGCCCGGCCGCCTCCGCCGCGATTCCCACCACCAAGGAAAGGTACACCCACAGAGCCACCGCCGAGGCCCCCATGGCAAAGCGCAGGGAGAACTCGCTTCCGGCATCGAAGGGGTAAAAAGCCACAAGTATCGGTATGGCCGCAAAGCGCAGAAGGAGCAGCCAGCTGAATCCCTGTTTGAGCAGCGCCTTTGCCACAACCTCGACCACAAGGGAGATAACGACGCCCGAAAGGCTCAAAAACCACGTCCACGACAGGGCGTGACCGTGACGCGCAATGAGAAACTGCGTGATCATCAGGGCGAAGACAAGGCCGAACAGGCCATAGGACGCGATAATGCGAACAAAAGCCCCCTGCAGATGCGTCACTGGCGAAGAGGTTTTAGCAGCAGCCTCACCGCGAGACGCCGACACCATGAACAAGGCGCTGGACACCGCCGAGAACACGGCGACCACTGCAAGCAGCAACCAGTGGATGCCTATGGACTGAGCGAAGGCCGCCAGCAGGCAGGCAGCGAGTACGACGAGAAACGAAACCCGGGAGCGCGCCGGAGCATCCAGCCGTCCAAAGCGTTCGCTCCATACCATGGTGAGCAAACCGCCGCCCAAGCCGAGCAGCGCGCCGGACACGACGCGTAGAACCGCAACTGCCACAGAGGCGCCCCGTTCGGGAACGAGCAGAAGCGCTGCGCCGGCGATGGCAGCCAACGCGCCCGCAAACGCCCCGAAGACGCCTCGAGACCATTCGTCCCTCCAACGCGCGAAAGACGCTGCGCACGCCGTCGTCCCCAAAACAACAAGATAAGAAAAGAGAAGGGGGTTCAGCCCCGACAGCGCCAGATCGCCCCCGCGATACATATCGGCTACCACGCCGACAATGGGAAGCCACGTTTGGGCGCCAATATACCCGAGAACCACCAAAAGCCCGCTCTTCTCGGAAGCCCCTCCTAGCCCCTGAGACGGTAGCGCGCCATCGTCCTTCGTAATTCCTACCATCGCCGACCCTCCCGTATCGATGTGCGGTCAAGGGCAGTATAGCAAGGGCAAGGCCGAGAACCACCCACAATCTGTCCTTCGTCATCCCTTATCCCACCTGGTCTTTCATCCTTTTCAGATGATGGCTTGGCAGCAAAATAATCTGTCTCCTCCCGCGAAGCATCGGCTTTGGATGATGGCATTTCGGCGACGAGGACGCACAATGCCGCCCATCGAATTCAATCCGGCGGGACGACGAGAGAGCCGCCGGAGCCACTTGGAAGGAGAGAAGCATGGCTCACGTATCCCTGCGCAAGATCGTTCTTGCCTCCGCTGTCGCGGGTGTCATCGCACTTATGTCCCTGGGCACTGTCGGCTGCGCCCCGAAAACGGCAGATCTCAGCGAAACGGGCAGCGGCTCACAGGCTGAAGCCGACGAGAACGCCGCAATGACAGGGGACTTCGCGTTCTCCGCAGATACCGACTGCACCACCTGCCACAGCACCGAGGGCGACTCGCTCGGCGACGCGACGATGCCCGCATCTAACCATGCGACGCAGGAGTGCACCACCTGCCATAGCGACATCGACAGCCTGGCGACCGCCCACGATGGCGTGCAGTTCGGCGACAAGACGCCCAAACGGCTGAAAAAGACCACCATCGATACCCCCGCCTGCTTCAGCAGCGGCTGCCACGGCAGCCAGGAGGATCTGGCCGCCAAGACCGAATCCTGCGCCGTTCTCACCGACACCAACGGCACCGTGGTAAACCCCCACGCCCTGCCCGAGAACGAGGATCACGCGACCATCGACTGCGGCAGCTGCCACAGCATGCACTCCGACGACGCTGTCGAGGACACCGCAAAGAAGGCCTGCAAGGGCTGCCACCACATGGACGTCTACGAGTGCAACACCTGCCACGAGTAGCCTTTGCAACCATTTATTTACCCCGGTTCCGCCTGGACCCCGTCAATCCCTCCCTCAGCGGGGTCCAGGTGCGGCCAATCCCAACTTTGGCATCGTCCGCATCCAAGCGGATGGCATAGCAAACCTACCAAAAAGGAGGAAAACATGGAGGAAGTATCTCGCCGTTCGTTTCTGAAGGGCTCCGCCCTGGCTGCCGCCGGGGTTGCCGGCGCCACCGCCCTGGCCGGGTGCGCCGGCAATGACGCTGCGCTCTCTGACACCGGCAGCACCCCCGAGTGGATGCCCGAGACCTGGGACTACGAGACCGACGTGCTCGTAATCGGCTACGGCGGAGCGGGCCTGTGGGCCGGCATCACCGCCTACGACGAGGGTGCCCAGGTGCTCTACCTTGAGAAATCACCGTTCCGCGGCGGCGGATCCTCGTCAATCAACATGGGCCAGTGGACCGCCCCCCACGACGCCGACGCAGCCGCCCAGTTCGCTTTCGAGGCGTTCCACGGCCAGACCCCCATGGAAGTCTGCCAGGCATGGGCCGACGAGGCCGTGCAGAACCCCGACTACGCCGACGAGTACGGTCTCGAGTACTCTCTCGGTGACAGCCCCCGCGCCGAGTACGACATCTTCACCGGCTACGAAGAGATGTATGTGGGCCAGGGCGACGGCTACGGCGCCGGTTTCTTCGAGGCCATGGACCAGCATCGTCAAGACCGCGGCATCGAGGTGCTGTTCGAGTGCCATGACGAGGAGCTCATCCAGAACCCCGTCACCAAGGAAATCATCGGCTGCTACACCCTCATGGGCGACGACGCCAAGCCCAAGGCCGTGAAGGCCTCCAAGGGCGTCATTCTGTGCACCGGCGGCTTCGAATTCAACGAGGAGCTGCAGGCCAAGTACCTGAAGTGCTATCCCATGCGCGGCTTCTACGGTTGGAAGTACAACACCGGCGACGGCATCACCATGGCCCAGAAGGTAGGTGCCGACCTGTGGCACATGCAGCAGGTCTGCGGCGGCGATGACGCCTGGTTCGACGACCCGGAGATCGTGCCCGGCGGAGTGTCCGTGGGCAGCCCTACCCCCAACTACATCAAGGTCTCGCGCCTGGGCGACCGCTGGGGCAACGAGGAGGTCTTCAGCCCCCATGGCGGCTGGAAGCCCTACGCTAACTTCGATGAGGAAATCTGCGACTTCGACCGCATTCCTTCCTGGTACATCTTCGACCAGACCTCCTTCGACGGCGGCTCTTGGGGCGGCATGGTCGGCGGCGCCGCCACCGAGAACGGCGGCATGGGCATCGGCTACATGACCGAGGGTCTCGATCCCGAACTCGGTGGCTGGGCCGGATGGTCTGCCGACAACAAATGGGAGCTCGAGCGTGGCTGGATTACCACCGGCGCCACCCTGGACGAGCTGGCCGCCAACATCGCCGCCAGCAAATGGGACGACAAGATGGACGCTGAGAAGCTGAAGGCCTCCGTTGCCCGCTGGAACGAGCTGTGCGACAAGGGCGCTGACGAGGACTTCGGCCGCCAGCAGCTGGCAAAGGTCGAGACCGGTCCGTTCTACGCCATTCCGCTGTACCCGGGCATCTGCAATACCATCGGCGGTGCTCGCCGCAACGAGAACGCCAACATCGTCGATCCGAGCGGCAACCCGATTCCGCGCCTGTACTCCGCCGGCTCGTTCGGCAACATGAATGGCCACACTTACGCCATCACCGGCGGCAATGGCTCCGAGAACTGGTGCGTCGGCCGTATCGCCGGCCGCAATGCCGCCGCCCTCGAACCCTGGGATGCCGTAACCGAGGCCTAGGCCCGGCCTGGCGCCGATGAGCACAAGCGGGCCCGCTCTTGAAAAGCGGGCCCTTTTTCTAAACGAGAGAGGAGGGAGGAGCTCTGTGGCTCAACTCGAGTTTTCCGTTCCTTATAACGGAGACGCCGCCACGCTGCGACAGCTGATCGCGCTTCAAAGACGCGACGGCAACGTTATTCGGGAGATCTACCTGAATGCGCCGCAAGCCATCACCGGTTCGGGCCGCGTTGGAAACGTGACGACCCTCGACGAGTTCGTCGGAGTGGTCAGCATCATTCGCGAAGCGGGCATCCGCGTCGACGTCACAATGAATTCCACGTGCGATGGCGGGGATTGGTACGCCGAGGAGACCCTCAATCGCCAAATCGGATTCATTCGCGACATGCACGAGCAACACGGCATTGAGGCAGTGACACTGGCCAATCCCTTCCTCATCGAACAAGCGCGCCAAACCTGTCCGAACCTTGAAATCAGCGCCTCAGTCCTCGCCGACATCGATTGCTTTTCCCGCGCCGAAGCCTTCGCGCTAGCAGGCGCCACCACTATGACCGTGGACACGAGCATCAACCGCGACCTGAAGCTCTTGCGGCAAATCCGCGAGAAACTTGGCGTAGAGCTCAAGCTCATGGTAAACGAGGGGTGCTTGAACAAATGCCCCTACCGCAAGTTCCACATGAACTTGATCTCCCACAAATCCCACGAAGAGCGCGACGAGGGCAACGCCTTCTCTTTCGCTTGCGGCGACATCATCGGCCGCGATGCCGGGCAGATTTTCAAATCGAACTGGATCAGGCCCGAAGATATGCGCCGCTACGAGGGCATCACAAGCTTCTTCAAAATTGTCGGCCGCGATATGATGCCGAGCAAAGTGCTTCGCTGCACCGAAGCCTACTTGGACGAGTCCTACGACGGCAACCTCTTCGATCTGCTGTGCAGCTCCATCGGCTATTACGGCATCGAATTCCGCGCGCACATCGACAACAAGGCACTTGGCAGGACGAATTTCTTCAAACGCACCTCCACTTGCAACAGACAATGCCAGCGCTGCGCCTATTGTGCCGAATTGGCCGACGAGCTTCTGGGCTATGGCTGGATCACTCGCGAGATGCTCGAGGATATGGGGCAGACGTCGATGATCGCCGCCATCGAAGCGCAATTCGGAGGCAGCTACCCTGTTTGCCGCTCCTTTTCAAAGACGCCCCTTGAAAACCCATTCCAATCTCTGTAAACGCGAGGAGGAACCCTATGTCTACCCAAGTCAGAACCTGGACCGAGTATTGCGGCGCCGAGGGCGAGCCCTCGCGCTGGGATCTGTCCATCAACGACCGCCCCGTGCCGGGCGGCTATATCGAGAAAACCGCCGAAGGGTTCGAGATCCATTATCCACACCTTCCCCTCAAAAAGCTCACCACCCTAGAGGAGGCGAAGCGCAGCCTGGAGCTGGCCCCACCGA
>ERZ773210.3389-NODE-3389-length-11361-cov-4.086945_pt1 | contig 11361 bp, 10 predicted proteins | sample MGYA00580528_ERZ773210 | MGnify/ENA primary metagenome ERZ773210 (study PRJEB29015, sample SAMEA2737769) | human gut metagenome | biome: human gut; feature: human-associated habitat; material: faeces | place: China | collected 2012 ...
AACCCACGTATCCAGCTTGGAAGGCTGGTGTTCTACCATTGAACTACACCCGCGTCTTAAAGACAAATAATATAATATCACATCTCAGAAAAAATGCAAGTCTTTTTTTCATTTTTTGATCACTTTTTTAATCACTTTGATTACTTTTTGTCCACTTTATTTTCTGACCGCTATTTTATCTATTTCGGTTCTTTTCCTTCCATTTCCACATATATTTTATCAATCACCTGTTTTCTATCCGATCGGAGTTCCTTTTATGTTTTCCAGATTAAAATCAAAAAATATTATACGGATCTGTTTTCTTTTCCTTGCGGCTTTCTTTGTGGGAATCGGCGCTGCATTTCTGCATGATCATTTCTTTTCAGCCGCTGTTCCCACCTCTTCTGAAGGCAACTGGGGGCTCAGCTTCCAAACGGATGGGGATCCCCCTGTCGGCAATGCCACATTTGACGAGTTGAAAAAATTTGATGCCTTTTACGCACAGGACACCGGTGAAAAGGTAATCTACCTTACTTTCGATGCCGGTTATGAAAATGGAAATACACCGGCTATTCTGGAAGCTCTTACGAAACATCAGGCTCCGGCAACGTTCTTCGTCGTCGGCACACTTCTGGAAAGCAATCCAGAACTTATCAAACAGATCCTCGCTGCCGGTAACACCATCGGCAACCACACCTGGCATCACAAAGACATGTCACAGATCTCTACAATGGACTCCTTTTCTGAAGAAATCCAGACAGTTGAAAAACTGTATCAGCAGATCACCGGACAGGAAATTTCCAGATTTTATCGTCCACCACAAGGCAAATACAGCGAAGCCAACCTGAAAATGGCACAGGATCTTGGCTATCATACCTTCTTCTGGAGTCTCGCCTACGTCGACTGGTATCAGGATAGCCAGCCATCCCACGAAGAGGCTTTTGAAAAGCTGCTTGGGAGGATCCATCCCGGTGCCATCGTTTTACTCCACAGTACGTCCTCTACAAACGCTGAAATCTTAGATGAACTTCTCACCAAATGGGAAGAAATGGGCTATCATTTTGGTTCTCTTGATGATCTTATAAAAGCTGCTGCATCTTAGAAAATTTTCTCTGTAACTTTACCGGAGGATTCTCTAATCGATCAGTCCATATTTCTTCATCGCATAAGCAATTCCATCTTCTTCAACGGTCTTTGTCACAAATTCTGTATAAGGTTCCAGCACCTGGTCATGCGCGCCCATCGCAATCGCATGCCCGGCATGCTGGAACATTGCCAGATCATTGCTGCTGTCTCCAAATACATATGACTGGTCTCTCGTCATTCCAAAATGCTCCAGTACCCAGTCAATCGCAGTTCCTTTTGTATAGTCCTTCAGGATACATTCAAATGTATTACTTCCACGGTCGATTACTTCCATATCATCTTTAATAAATTCAAAAAATGCTTTTACATCACTTTTTTCATCCGTATAAATAAAGATCTTATCATATGGACATCTTCTCTGCTCCATATAACGCTCGATTCCAAGTCCACGGTTATTCATGTGTTTTTTTGTATTTTCCAATCTGTCAAATCTTGAAACTCTTGAAGTGAAATACACATCTTCTGCTCCCTCAAAAATCCCATCAATCTGACATTTTGTCATATAATCAGCGATCTCATCGCCCCTCTCCGGATCCAGATGCTTTTCAAAAATAATTTCTTCATCAAATGTAAAATAAATCCCACATCCACACAGATATCCATCAAATGGAAGTTTTTTCAGTTCCACCGGGACACTGCAGTACGTTCTTCCTGTATTGATAAACAAAAAATGTCCTGCGTCGTGTGCCCTTTTAAGTGCATCTACCGTACTTGCGGGAATCTCTTTTGTAATCTCACTGAGTACGGTCCCATCAATATCAAAAAATAATGCTGCTCTATTCATTCTACCTTTTCCTCCCGGTTATACTCCAATTACACGATACTCATTATACTCATATCTCACCATTATGCGCAACCCTTTTTCATTTTCTGCAAAATATCTGTGATAAATACCATTTTGACTTCTCCATATAAAAGTAATATAATAGATGTTGTACAATTTGAAAAAGGGGTAATAATAATGAATAAAAGAATCGATAAGAAAAAACAGAAAAGAACACTTGAATCAGCAGTAACTGCTACAGCTACATCATCAGCACCGGCTACAGCAACTCCTGTTGTAGAGATAAAAGAAGTTGTAAAAGAAGTCAAAGTACCAGTAGAAGTTCCTGCCAAAAATCCTGCATTCTATGTTCAGTACCAGAGTGCAGAATATACTGTAGCCGCTATCACAGAACGTGTGATTGCTGACTGCAATGCAAAGGGACACGCTGTAGAAACTCCGGAAGCTCTCTCCATTTATCTGAAACCAGAAGACAAAAAAGCATATTACACCCTTGGAGGGTTCAATGGATATATTGAATTATAAAGGAGTATTTTATGGCGCTTAACTTTCAACAGCTTGGAATGCTTGCAAAACTGAAATCCGCATTTTCCACTTTTCAACAGGAGCATCCTAAATTTATGCCTTTTATTCATGCAGTAAAAGGAGATGCATGCCGCAAAGACAGCATCATCGAAATCTCCGTCAAATCTCCGGAAGGACGGAATTATACCACTAATTTCCGTGTTACCGAAAAGGATTTGGAACTTATCCAGATGCTGAAAGATATGCAGGAAAACCAATAAAGTAAAAAAAGCAGGTAAGAAAGGATAAAATTTCTTACCTGCTCTTTTTCTATCTTACTTTAGCATTTCTTTGCTAATACAAAGGAATGGCCTTCCATTTTTATTGCCTGAAGGCTGACTTTTTTACCGGTATATAAATCCATATACTCTCCCTCTTCTTCGATCCAGGCTGTCCGGTCCTCTTCTGCGAAATTAAAAAGTGCTGTCATCTGCTCGCCCTCCAGTTCCCGCACAACTCCAAGGATTCCATTTTCCCAGGTATCAAGCGTCCAGACATTTGCCGATGCGTCAAATACTTTTTCCTTACTTCGGATGGATCTAAGTTTTCCAATTCCATCAAACAGTTCTTTTTGTACCGTTCCTTTTCTCTTTCGTCCGTCTGCCAGCTTCCAGTCAAATTTTCCTCTGTGGATATATCTGGAATCAACCCGTTTTTCCGGATCATTTTTATAAGTATAATCATTTACCTGACCAATCTCATCTCCACTGTAAAGCATTGGAATTCCGGATTGCACCATCATATATGCATGCAGCATCAGATCAAATCTGACTGCTCTTTTTTTCTTTTCTTCATTTTGTTCAAATCCGGCACTTTCAATTCCACACATGGAAGCTGTCGTTGCACAGAATCTGGCATCTCCTGTTATCGGATCTTCATTATAAAGTTCCCCGCGGCTCACACTTTCTGCGATTTTTCCTGTGAAAAAGTCATTCAGATATCTTTTGTGTGGGACTTCTTGCATTCCCCAACCAGAAAGAGTCTGAAAATCCAGTCCCCATCCAATATCATCATGACATCTGAGGTAATTTAAGAAAGTATACTCTTTCGGAAGGTTGTTCATAATATCAAGCTGCATCCGTAAAAGTCTGGTATCTCTCGTCGCAACCGTATTCCATGTAGTAGCCATCATGGTTACATTATAAAGCATATGACATTCCGGCTTTTCTATGGTACCAAAATAAGGAACTACTTTTTCCGGTTCCATCACGACTTCCCCTAATAATACAACCGACGGACACACAATCTCCCCGATCATACGCATCATCCTGACTATCGTGTGTACCTGTGGAAGATTTCTGCAGCTTGTCCCCATTTCCTTCCAGATATAAGGAACTGCATCGATCCGCAGAATGTCAATCCCCTGATTGACCAGGAAAAGGAAATTATACATCATTTCGTTAAACACCCTCGGATTCTTATAATTCAGATCCCACTGGTAAGGATAAAAGGTAGTCAACACGTAGTGTCCGATTTCAGGAAGCCAGGTGAAATTCCCCGGTGCAGTTTCCGGAAATACCTGTGGCACTGTTTTCTCATATTCTCTGACATAGTTTTCATTGTCACAGAAAAAATACCGGCTCATATATTCGCCTTCACCCATTCTTGCCTTCTGTGCCCATTCATGATCTTCGGAAGTATGGTTCATTACAAAATCCATACACAGATTCATGTCTTTTTCGTGGCAGGCTTCAGCCAGATCTGCAAGGTCTTCTATGGTTCCAAGTTCCGGCTTTACTTTTCTGAAATCCGCAACCGCATAGCCTCCATCGGATCTTCCCTTTGGCGAATCGAGAAACGGCATCAGATGAACACAGTTTACACCACATTCTTCCAGATACTTAAGCTTTCCTTTGACTCCTCTTAAATTTCCGGCGAAATTATCAATATACAGCATCATTCCCAGCATGTTTTTTTTTCGATACCACGCCTGATCCTTTTCCTTCTCCAGATCTCTCTTTCGAAGTTTCGCATTTCTTGCTTGATAGTAATTCTTCATCTGTTCACAGAGCTCTGCAAACATTGCTTCATTATCATATAATTCCATATAGAGCCAGCGAAGCTCATCCATATGCTTCGCCAGTCTCTTTTCAAAAATATCATTTGTTTTTCTCATTTTTACTCGACCATTTCCAGATAAATCTGATATGCTTTGTACTCACCAAATTCAAGCGGCATCGGAATTCCAACTTCCATCAGCGCCTCTGCCGGATAAATTTTTCCGGTATTTGAATCTTTATAGAATTGTCCGACACACAGACCTTTCATTTTTACATAATTTACTGTCATGTTTCCATGGATTTCAAGCATAACTACATTTACAAGTACTTCTTTCCCATCTTCTGATACAAATTCCCATGCGCCGATTTCTTCTGCGAATGGATTACTCAGTCGATAGTAAAGTCCATTTTGTACAAGCTGTGCATATTTTTTGTATTCTACTATCTGTTCCCTGATCTCTCTGCGCTCTTCATCTGTCATTTTCGCCGGATCCAGTTCATAGCCGAAGGTTCCTGCCATGGCACAGACACCTCTTGTATGGAGTGATGTCTTTCTTCCTGTCTGATGATTCGGAACTGCAGATACGTGAGATCCAACTGCAGATACCGGATACCCAAAGGATGTTCCGTATTGGATCCTTACACGATCCACTGCATCGGTATTGTCACTGCACCAGATCTGTGGTGTATAATACAGCATTCCCGCGTCAAAACGACCTCCACCACCACTGCAGCCTTCGATCAGAAGGTCTGGATAGCGGCTTATAATACGCTCCAGAAAATCATAAAGCCCAAGCATGTAGTCATACTGCACACTGCCCTGTTCTTCTGCTGTCATAGAATATACTTCTGCCATACTTCGGTTCATATCCCATTTTACATATTCGATATTTCCCTGATCGAGCACCTGACACATCTGCTCATAAACAGCATCCACAACTTCTTTTCTCGAAAAATCAAGGAGCAGCTGGTTTCTTCCTTTTACCGGTTTTCTTCCCGGAATCTGAATTGCCCAGTCCGGATGTTCACGGTAAAGATCACTGTCTTCATTTACCATCTCCGGCTCAAACCAGAGCCCGAATTTAACACCTAACGCATTGATCCTGCTGATCAGGTCACCAAGACTTCCCTGCAGCTTTTTTTCATTAACCTTCCAGTCGCCAAGTCCACTGTTGTCATCATTTCGACTTCCAAACCATCCATCGTCCAGTACAACCATATCGATTCCCAGATCCTTTGCCTGCTCGGCAAGATGATAGATATCTTCTCCCGTAAAATCAAAATAGCATGCTTCCCAACTGTTGATCAGTACCGGTCTTACTTTTTCTTTATATTTTCCGCGACACAGATTTTTACGGATACATCTCTGCAGATTCTGGGAAAGCTTTCCAAGTCCCTGATTGCTGCAAGTTAAAATAACTTCAGGAATCACAAATTCCTCTCCTTTTTTCAGTGGATAAGAAAACTGTTCTTCCTGCAGTCCCATCTGCATTCTTGTCTGCCCGAACTGATCCTTTTCTACTTCTGCTTTAAATCCTCCGCTGTATACAAAAGACATTCCATAACAAGTACCTGCGTCTTCCGTCGTTTCTTTTTCTGCCAGTATCATCATCGGATTGTACTGATGGCTGGATGTTCCTCTGCGGCTTCCAATTACAAAAGCTCCATGTCCTACCGATGTTCTTTGCATATTTCTTTCCATCGCATGGCGGCCGTAAAATGAAATCACATCAAACTCACCGTGAAGGAAATCAATACAGGCTGCCTGTGCTTTTGTCAGTCTGATTTTATCTTCTTCTGTATTGATCACTTTTGCACTTCTTGTGATCACATCATACTCCGGAAGAACTCCATAAAGTAATTCTACCTGTAATCCTGTCACCTGATCTTTCATATAAATGATCAGAGTCTGGGCTTCCTCTTCTGCAGCATAAACTGCAGGAAGCCCCTTCAAATTGTATTTTCCATCACAAATCTCATATCCCTGATATCTAAGATCGCATCCAAAAGAACCATCTGCATTTACAAGATCAAGCACCGGACTCCTGAAATCTCCTGTCAGTCGACACGGAAATTCCTGCGGCAGCACATCAAGGGAATATGTTCTGTCATTTCCTGCATCCTGCGGATTTCCAGAGAAGCCACGGTCTGCATAGGTCAGAAGATAGTCCATAACTCCATCTGTCTTTCTTCCATAATATAAATGCAGTAAAAATCCATATGCATCAATTTGCATCTGATACGTTGTATTTTGGGTATGTAATGTAAATGTTTTTGCTTTCTCGTTGTATATGATTCCCATGTTCTTCTCCTTAAGCTTCTGTCAAATTTATTTTACTGCTCCATTTACAACACCGTTCAGAATCTGTTTCTGGCAGATCAGATAGAAAATCAAAATCGGAAGCAGTGCCAGTAAATAGGACGCAAATGCAAGATTATAATTTGTTCCAAACTGTGTCTGGAATGTCATCTGTGCAAGTGGAAGTGTGTTCACATCACTACCTGCCAGAATTACAAGTGGTGTCATAACATCATTCCATGTACCAAGTGCTGTAAGTACCGCTACTGTTGCATGCATCGGTTTCATTATTGGGAAAATAACGCTCCAGTAAGTTTTCCAGGTTGTTGCCCCGTCTACATGTGCAGCCTCTTCCAGTGCCATAGGAATATTTTTCAGATAACCGGAATATAAGAGCACATTCATCGGCATATAAAATACAAGATAACACAAAATAACACCGAAAATATTGTCAATTCCCATCTGTGCTGTCTGCTTCACAAGTGGCATCATCAAAATTGCAAATGGAACAAACATACCGCTTACAATATAAAGATAGGCTACTTTGTAAAATTTACTGGTACTTTTACTTCTTCCGATCACATAACCGATCATAGAATGAATCAGAATGGAAAGAACTACCGTTACAATCGTTATCAGCACACTGTTGCCCAGTGAATGCCAGAAATCTGTTACACGCATTGCTTCTGCAAAGTTAGAAAAGCTCCAGCTTTTTGGCAGTGATAAGATTCCGGAAATACTGTTTGTCATTTCCGACGGTTTCTTAAATGCAATCACAACTGTAAGATAAAGAGGAAAAATAACGGTTACAAGACCCAGAATCAATAAAATTGTGATTGGCCAGTTTACTCTTTCTTTCACCTTTACTTTCATTATAACTGTTCCTCCTTATTTCCCAAAAAGTTCATCTGTAATACAGAGATCACAACGATCACTACAAAGAACACAACTGCATTGGCACTCTGGAACCCAAACTGTCCTCCGGCCATACCATTGTTATAAATCAAAAATGAAATTGATTCTGTACTCTGCGCCGGGCCTCCTTTGGTAAGAGCCATGATCTGATCAAATACCATCAGAAAATTCTTCATGCAAAGTACCATATTGATGGTAAAGAATGGAAGGATCAGTGGAAATGTCAGATTCTTGAATTTTTTCCATCCGGTCGCTCCATCAAGAGAACCTGCTTCGTATACATCCTCCGGTACCGTCTGAAGTCCGGAAATATAAATAATCGTATTCATTGCAACAGACTGCCATGCACATACAATTACGATCGCAACCCATGCCCATTTTGAGCTCGCCAGGATACTGTCACCTTTTCCGCCCATCATTTTTACAACTGCCGGAAGAATATAAGTGAAAAAGTAATTGAAAATATAGCCCACTACAAGTGCTCCTAAAATATTTGGAACGAAATACATTCCTCTGAGTGCACTTTTAAATTTAATTTTACTGTTTAATCCAAGAGCTAAAACAAGACTTAACACATTTACAACTATTGTTGCAACAATTGCAAGCTTGAATGTAAACAGGTAGGATTTCCCGACTCTTGCATCAGTAAATAAATCTGCATAATTCCGAATACCTACCCAGTCAAACTCGCCATATCCTCGAAAATTTGTAAAACTATAAATAACACCTTTAATAAGTGGCAGCGTATTAAAGCAGAAAAACAACGCAAGTATCGGTATCGTAATCAGTAAAAATGTCCGCTCTCTGCCATTCATCCTTTTCAATTTATTCATGATCTGTATCCCTCCTACTTGCCTGCTTCATAATCTTCTATCATACGAATGATATCCCTGTTATATCTGATCCAGTCTTTGTCAAATTTTTTCAGGAATGCGTCAACATCCTGGTTTATGAGAAATGTCTGGATTTGTGCATCGACTGCCATTTCTGACGGATAATAGTGGTCCTGGTAATCCGCCATACGGTTATCCTGAATATATGGTTTCATATCTTCCAGCTCTGGAGCCAGTGCAAAATCTTCATCTTTACAAGGCACTGCATTCTGCGCATCTAAGTATGTCTGGATACTTTCATGATCCATCAGAAAATCAAGTACTTCATATGCCGCTTCTTTATTTTTACATGCATCCATCACGCAGAACTGAAGGTCTACTCCTGAATTTAATACATTGTCCTCTTCAGAATCATTAGCCGGCATAACAAAGGATCCGATATTCATATCCGGATTTACAGATTTGATCTGCGGAATTGCATAGCTTCCGATTGTATACATCGCTGATTCACCATTTGCAAATGCAGTACATGCATCGTTGTATCCGTATCCAAACGGTCCATCTTCACCATAATTTAACAATTCAAGCATTTTTTCTGCCACTTGCGGATATTCTTTGGAGAAGGTTGTTTCTCCCTTATTCACCTGCTGACAAACATCGGATGGTGCAAGTCCGACTGCAAGTGCATTCCAAGGTGCAAGGCAGGTCCAGGTATCTTTATATCCAAAATAAAGTGGCTGGATTCCTTCATTCTGAATCTCCTCGCAAAGAGAAATAAATTCATCCCAGGTCTGCGGAATCTCCCATCCATGTTCCGCAAACATATCTTTGTTATAGAGCACTCCTGCCGCATTTGCCACATACGGAAGCCCATATGTTCCTTCTGTCGGAACAAACTCCAATCCTTCAATAATATCCAGATAAGCAGGTTTTACCTCACTAAGTCCTTCATAATCTGAAAGGTCAGCCAGTATTCCTGAATCAACAAAATACGAATAATTGATATCTCCTCCGATTCCGATAATATCCGGATAATCTTCTCTGATAAAACGTGTTTTCAAAATTGTTGTCGCATCATTTGGGGAAGATATTTTTAAATGGATATCATCATGTGTCTCATTAAATTCTTTTTCGAGCTGTTCAAATATATCTACCGCCTCTGGTTTATACTGAACAAGTTCAATTTCCACTTTTCCGCTTTTTGGATTTTGCTGACATCCCTGTAATACAGCTGATGCCATCAGAATACAGGACATTCCCAAAACAATTGCTGCTCTTTTCCTTCTCATTTTTTCTCCTTCCTCACAGGTATATTCGTTTTTAGTTACCGCTCGATATATCAAGTGCTTTCTTTATAGTTGTATTATAACATACCATTATGCGACTATAAATATCATTGTATTTGAATTTTTATTCCAAAATGCTATTATTTTCTTCTTTTTTGCTAAATGCATAGCATTTTGGTATATTTTAGTTGCAATCTATTTATTAAATCAGTAGAATAAATATATATATCAACTGACTTAACATCTGCTAAACATCATTTTTTCACGGCAGAGCACCTATGAGAAAGGAATTATTATGAAAGAACTTATGTTTTCAGTATTTCCAAGCGAGAATTTTGTCGATCTTGGATTGTATCAGTTTGGTTACGAACAATGTGAACCGGCGCATAGTTTTGGTCCTGCCGTCCGTAATCATTTTCTTTTTCACTACATTATCTCCGGCACCGGAATTTTAATGGCAAATGATTCTCACGGTGTCACACAGACCTATCACGTAAAAAGTGGCCAGGGCTTTATGATTTTCCCCGGTCAGATCAATACTTATATCTCTGATGAAAAACTCCCATGGGAATATACATGGATTGAATTTGACGGACTACGTGCAAAGGAAACCATTGAACTTTCCGGACTTAGTTTGGATAATCCGATTTATAAAGCTACTTCTAAAGATCTTCGCGAAATACTGAAAGAAGAACTTCTCTATATTGCAAGCCACGGAGACGCAACACCTTTTCACCTCATCGGACATCTCTATCTTGCAATTGATGCTCTAATCCGTTCTACGGCTACTATGCAGACATCGAAAATCAGCCGCCTTCAGGATTTTTATATCCATGAAGCGTTATCCTACATAGAGCAGAATTTTCAAAACGATATTTCAGTTGAAAACATCGCTGCTGTATGCGGATTAAACCGCAGTTATTTCGGAAAAATTTTCAAAGACGGAATTGGAAAATCTCCTCAGGAATTTTTGTTGAATTATAGAATGATTAAAGCTGCTGAATTATTAAAACTGACAAAGCTTTCCATTAAAGATGTAGGTAATGCAGTCGGTTATCCCAACCAATTACATTTTTCCAGAGCATTTAAAAATATTTATGGAATATCGCCAAGAGACTGGCGTAATCAGAACAGACTTAAACAATAATAGAAAAAGAATGCTGCAGTTCAGACTGTGCATTCTATTTTTATTATTTAATATGTAATAATAAAGAATATGCCTAGGCTCGTAGTGCCTTTTATTTAACAGGAAGTTCCTACGGATTTTGCTATGCAATAAAAAAACTGCAAACCCTTACGGTCTACAGCTCCCTTACTTTTTTCATGTACCTTCAAAACCACATACAAATTTAAATCTTTACTCCATCCATTCTTCCTTACCCTGTCCTACCTTCTTGGTTATGCCCTCGACCGATTAGTAACAGTCAGCTCCATGCATTACTGCACTTCCACCTCTGCCCTATCTACCTTGTCGTCTTCAAGGGGTCTTACAACTTGCGTTGGGATATCTCATCTTGAGGGGGGCTTCACGCTTAGATGCCTTCAGCGTTTATCC
>ERZ773210.3393-NODE-3393-length-11353-cov-2.658612_pt1 | contig 11353 bp, 9 predicted proteins | sample MGYA00580528_ERZ773210 | MGnify/ENA primary metagenome ERZ773210 (study PRJEB29015, sample SAMEA2737769) | human gut metagenome | biome: human gut; feature: human-associated habitat; material: faeces | place: China | collected 2012 ...
TAATCTCCTGAATGTCGCCATCCATAATTTTATCGAGTTTGTATAATGTAAGACCGATTCTGTGGTCTGTAACACGTCCCTGTGGGAAATTGTATGTTCTGATTTTCTCAGAACGGTCACCTGTACCAATCTGGCTTCTTCTTGCATCAGCTTCAGCATCATGTGCTTTCTGACATTCCATATCATATAATTTTGCACGCAGTAATGCAAAAGCTTTTTCCTTGTTCTGAATCTGTGATTTTTCAGTCTGTGAATAAATAACAATTCCTGTAGGATAATGAGTAAGACGAACCGCTGAGTCTGTCGTATTGACACACTGTCCACCATTACCGGATGCACGCATTACATCAATACGTATATCTTTTTCATCAATCTTTATATCAACTTCTTCTGCTTCAGGCATAACAGCAACTGATGCTGTCGATGTATGGATACGTCCGCCTGATTCAGTCTCCGGAACTCTCTGCACTCTGTGAACACCACTCTCATATTTCATAACAGAATATGCACCCTGTCCTTTAACCATGAATTCTACTTCCTTCATGCCGCCAATTCCTGTTTCATCAGCATTGACTACTTCAATTTTCCAGCCTCTAGACTCAACATAGTGTGTATACATTCTGAAAAGTTCAGCTGCAAACAATGCTGCTTCGTCTCCGCCCGCACCGGCACGGATTTCAACAATAATATCTTTATCATCATTAGGGTCTTTAGGAAGAAGTAATATCTTTAATTCATTTTCAAGTTCTTCAACTCGTTTTTTTGATTCATTGAGCTCTTCTTTTGCAAGTTCAAGAAGTTCCTCATCGCTCTCTTCACTAAGCATTGCAAGACTGTCCTCAATATTTTTCTTACAGTCCTTGTATTCAGTAAATGCAGTAACAATCGGAAGAATATTATTCTGTTCTTTCATAAGCTTTCTGAATCTGTCCTGATCATTAACAACATCAGGATTGCTTAATTCAGCTGTAATATCTTCATATCTGTTTACTATATCTTCTAGTTTATCAAACATTTCCATATATTATCTCTCCATTTCTATATTACATCAGTTTTCCACACACAACACGGTCAAGTCCGGACAAATCTTTAATAACCGTCACTTCAGCAAACCCATTTTTGTGCATAATTTCGCTTACTGCCACCGCCTGAGAGCATCCAATCTCATACATAAGCCATCCACCACGTTTAAGATATCCGGCAGCCTGTTCAGTAATATTTCTGTAAAATTTCAAACCATCTTTATCGCCATCCAATGCCATCATTGGGTCAAAAAGACGCACTTCATCTGATAATGTCTCAATCTCATCAGTCTCAATATAAGGTGGATTTGATACTATCATATCAAATGTCTCATCATCACTTACATTTTCAAACAAATCACTGTAAATAAATTCTATATCAACATTATTTAATGATGCATTCTGTTTTGCCACCGAAAGTGCCTTTTCCGAATAATCAACAGCTACAGCCCTGTTTGCCATACCTGACAGGAATATGCTTATTATAATGCATCCTGAACCTGTGCACATATCAAGCACATGTGCATTATTGACACCTTTAAGCCTTTTTAATGATTCTTCAACAAGAATTTCTGTATCTGGTCTGGGAACAAGCACATTTTTATTTACAATAAATTCGTGTCCATAAAAATATGCCTTTCCCAATATATGCTGGAGCGGCTCATGGCTGCATCTTCTTTGAACCATGTTCTCAAATTTTTCATGAACTTCGTTACTTATATCATCAGTCATATGCATAAGATAATCCGTTGTGCTCATGCCAGAAGCTTCCATAAACATCTGTTTGCTGTCATAAAGTGAATTTTCAATATTATTAAGATTTAACCTGACAGCTGCACTGTCTATTGCTTCTTTGTTGGTCATTCTGAATCTCTTTTCTTAAATATCGGAACATCATCAGCATTTTCTATTTCTTCGCCACTTTCCTGAGGCTCTTCAATCTCTATCCCACCAAGTTCATCTTCTTCTGTATCCTGCACATCTTCATCAGGCAGGCTGTCTTCTGTCTGTGTATCATCCTCAATCTGCTCGCCGTCTTCTGATTCTATATCGTCTTCTAACTCTATACCATCTTCTGATTCATTAATGCCTGCATCAGACACATTTACAGATGACACCTCGTATGGAATTTCAGGTTCCTCTATTTTAATTCCTTCATCAGATGATACCTGTGCTGCTGTCTTTGCTACAGCTTCTGTCTGCTCTGACGGCTTAATCTTTCTTGTTTCTGAGTCTGCTGAAGTTGCATTAAGTTCAACCTGTTCTTTAATTTTATTATATCCTCTTGCTGCTGCTTCATCAGCAAGAGCCTGTTCAGATGCCTTTACAGCTTCATTTCTTGCTTCTTCGCCCTCTAAATCTGCATAATATTCATCAAGAAATGCTCTCCAGTCAAAGACAGCTTCAACCGCTGCAATTGCAACTTCTGCCATATCACGGTCAGGCTCTCTTGTTGTAAGTTTCTGCATCCATAAACCCGGCTTGCTTATTACATTAATGAATGCATTATCACTTCTTCCTGCCCATCTTAATACCTCATAAGATACACCTGCAATCACAGGAATAAGAAGAAGTCGTATAACAAGCTGTAATATCGTATTATCTACACGGATGAAAATAAAAAATATAATACTTATAAACATTACAAGAAACATAAAACTTGTTCCGCATCTTTTATGCAGTCTTGAACTGTTCATAACATTATCAACAGTAAGCGGAGCACCATGCTCTATACAGTTAATGCATTTGTGTTCTGCCCCATGATACATAAATGTTCTTTTTATATCATTCATATGCGAAATTGCAACAAGATACAAAAGAAAAATAACCACTCTCACAATACCTTCCAAAAAGTTAAGCAGGAACTGTGATGTAACAACTCCGGCAAGAAGCCTTGATACAAAATAAGGAACAACCATAAAAAGACCTACTGCCAATGCTACAGATATAATAATTGTAACTGCCATAAGCACTGATTCAAGTTTATCTTTAAAAATGGCTTTTCCTATTTCATCAGCCTTTGTCTTTTTCTGTTCTGCCGGATCATCATAAAATGATGCTGAATATGTAATTGTAGAAACTCCTGTTACAAGTGAATCAACAAAGTTAAATACACCCCTGATAACAGGAAAATTAATCCATTTGTATTTTTCAGTTAAAAGTCTGCTCTCTCTTACAGAAAGCTCAATTTCATTGTCAGGCTTTCTCACTGCTATTGCGTATTTATCTTTATTACGCATCATTATTCCTTCAATAACAGCCTGGCCACCAATACCGGAAGTCTTCATATATTCTCTCCATAACAAAAAAGGCTGAGGCATACAGCCTCAACCTTTGTAAATAGCTAAAATTAATTGTTCTGTACGCCGTATTTCTTGTTGAACTTATCAATACGTCCACGTGCTGAAGTTGCCTTCTGCTGTCCTGTATAAAAAGGATGGCACTTTGAACAAATTTCAACATGGATTTCTTCCTTTGTTGAACCTGTAACAAATTCATTTCCACAGTTGCAGACAACCTTTGCCTGATAATATGCTGGATGGATTCCTTCTCTCATGATTTTCACCTCTTTATATAATCTTTATTATAATTGCAAGACTTAAACTCACAAAGTGTTTCTTTGTCTTTGATAAGCAGCTTTGATATTGTAACATACCGGTTATACCAATGCAAGTGTTTTTTCAAAATTATAACAATATTTTAAAACTTTTTTATATTTTTACAGTATATATCAGATATATCTGTTCTTGCACACTGTCTCAACAAGCTCTTTATTATTTTTTGTCTTTACAAACAATTCAAGAATTCTTTCTGCCGCATCATCGTTTTTAAGCGAATTAAGTGCCTTTCTCATTATATCAACTGCCTGAAGTTCCTGAGGGTCTAAAAGAAGGTCTTCTCTTCTGGTTCCTGATTTTGCAATATCAATTGCAGGAAATACTCTCTTTTCAGAAAGCTTTCTGTCAAGTACAAGTTCCATATTACCTGTTCCTTTGAATTCCTCAAATACAACATCATCCATCTTGCTTCCTGTCTCAACGAGTGCAGTTGCAAGTATTGTAAGGCTTCCTCCTTCACGCATATTTCTTGCAGCACCAAAAAATCTTTTTGGCATATGCAGTGCCGCAGGGTCAAGACCACCGGATAATGTACGTCCGCTTGCCTGGACAGTGAGATTATAAGCTCTTGCAAGTCTTGTGATACTGTCAAGAAGAATTATAACATCTTTCTTATGTTCAACAAGTCTTTTTGCACGCTCTATAACCATCTCAGATACTCTTTTATGTCTCTCCGGAAGTTCGTCAAATGTTGAATAAATAACCTCAACATTATCACCTACTATTGATTCCTTTATATCAGTTACTTCCTCAGGACGTTCATCAATAAGAAGTATTATAAGATGCATCTCAGGATTATTTTTTGTTATGGCATTGGCTATCTGCTTTAAAAGAGTTGTCTTACCTGATTTTGGCTGTGAAACAATCATTCCACGCTGGCCTTTACCGATTGGAGAAATTAAATCTACCATTCTCATTGCAACTGTATTGCTGTTTTTTTCAAGATGAATTCTCTCATTTGGAAATATAGGTGTAAGACTTTCAAATGAAGGTCTTTTTGCCGCTTTTGCAGGCTCCTCATCATTGACTGATTCAAGATAAACAAGTGCAGAGAACTTTTCCCCCTGTGTCTTTGCTTTTTTAGGTCCTCTTATGATATCACCTGTTTTTAAATTAAACCTTCTTATCTGTGATGGTGACACATACACATCATTGTCTCCCGGAAGGAAATTCTCACATCTTATAAATCCATATCCCTCCTGCATAACTTCAAGAATACCATCTGCCATCTCCTGTTTTTCAGGTCTGTCCTGAACATTATCATTATTTACGTTCTGTCTGTTTCTTGGCACATATCCGTCATTATGATTTATATTAGCATGCTCATGTTCGTTTTTTACAGGCTGCACGTTTTTTATTGGCTGTTCCGGTTCTGCCTTAACTGTTTTTTCCTGTTCGTCCTTAGCTGCCTTTTCTTCCTCATCTGCCTTGATAATCGCCTCAATAAGGTCCGCTTTTCTCATTACAGTAATATTTTTAATATGTTTGTCCTTTGCAAACTCTCGTAAAACAGTAAGTGGCAATGTCTGTAATTTTTCTCTCATAAATTATTCACTCCTATTTTTTTAATTAATGTTCTGGAATTATACCGCAGATAACAAATGTATATAAATTGCGGATAAGAATCTTGATTCATCCAAGAATTTAGAATTAACATATATTTATTATACACTATTTTAAAATTATTTCAAACATTTTGTTATAATTTCAATCCTTGCCGCTAACGCTGTAATGTGTTATTATTAATTAAATATGTTTTTTTGAAAGGATGGACTCTACCATGACAAATGCAGAAAAAGCACTTGCTTTACATGAAAAATGGAATGGAAAGTTTGAAACCACTCCAAAGATGGATATTTCAACAAGAGAGGATCTCGCTCTCGCATATACACCCGGCGTTGCTGAACCTTGCAAGGTTATTGCAAAAGACAAGGAAGCCGCATACAAGTATACTATAAAAGCCAACACTATCGCTGTAGTTTCTGACGGAAGTGCCGTTCTCGGACTTGGAAATATCGGTGCACATGCAGCTATGCCTGTTATGGAAGGCAAGGCTGTTCTTTTTAAGTCTTTTGGTGGCGTCAATGCTGTTCCTATCTGTCTTGACACACAGGACACAGAAGAAATCATCAAAACTGTAGTAAACATTGCTCCTGCATTTGGCGGTATTAACCTTGAAGATATTTCTGCACCAAGATGCTTTGAAATTGAAGAAAGATTAAAGGAACTCCTCGACATTCCTGTTTTCCATGACGACCAGCATGGAACAGCTATTGTAGTGCTTGCAGGTATTATCAATGGTTTAAAGGTTACAGGAAAAACTAAAGAAGAATGTCGTGTTGTTGTAAATGGTGCAGGTTCTGCCGGCATTGCCATAACAAAGCTTCTTCTTACATATGGTTTTAAAAATGTTACAATGTGTGATAAGTCAGGCATTCTTGCAAAAGACAGCGAAGGACTTAACTGGATGCAGGAATCTATGATGAATGTTACTAATCTTGAACAAAAACACGGTTCACTTGCTGATGCACTTAAAGGTGCTGATATCTTTGTAGGTGTTTCTGCACCTAACATCGTTACAGCAGAAATGGTTTCATCAATGAACAAAGACGCCATTCTTTTTGCAATGGCTAACCCGGTTCCTGAAATCATGCCAGATGTTGCAAAAGCAGCAGGTGCAAAGGTCGTCGGTACAGGTCGTTCTGATTTCCCTAACCAGGTAAATAATGTTATTGCTTTCCCTGGCATATTCAAGGGTGCCCTTGAAGGACGTGCAACACAGATTACAGAAGAAATGAAACTTGCTGCAGCTCTTGCCATCGCAAATCTTGTTCCTGATGATGAACTCAGTGACACAAATATTCTTCCGGAAGCTTTCGACCCACGCGTTGCTGACGTTGTAAGCCAGGCTATAAAGGCTCTTATTAAATAATTATGCTTCCACATTTCTACTCGGTAAATGAATATTTAAAAGGCACTTATGGTGTCAAAATGTATAAACTGGCCCTGAACGGTGGGATGAATTGTCCCAACCGTGACGGGCTTATTGACACAAGGGGATGTATTTTTTGCAGTGCCGGAGGTTCCGGTGATTTTGCATGCACTAATGTTGACGATGCAAAAAAACTTATATCAAATAAATATACAGGAAATAATTTTATTGCATACTTCCAGTCCTATACCAATACATATGCAGATGTCAGCTATTTAAGAAATTTATTTATGCCAGTTATTAATAATCCTGATGTTAAGATACTGTCAATCGCAACAAGACCCGACTGCCTTGACGACAGTGTTATAACTCTGCTTGGCGAACTCAATAAAATTAAACCTGTATGGATTGAACTCGGATTACAGACCATCCACAAAAAAACTTCTGATTATATAAGGCGTGGCTATGAACTTGACATTTTTACCGATGCCGTTAAACGCCTTAACAATTCAGATATAAAAGTAATTGTCCACATGATACTTGGTCTTCCGGGCGAAAGTGATGAAATGATGCTTGATACCGCACGTTTTATCGCAAACAGCGGTGCCTGGGGAATAAAACTGCAGCTGCTTCATGTCCTTAAAGGAACTGATCTGGCTGATGATTATAACAATCACCTGTTTGAAACTATGACTATGGACAATTATATCAGGCTTATCGGAAGAATCATTGAACTCCTGCCACCCGATATGGTTATACACCGTCTTACAGGAGACGGTCCAAAAAAAATTCTCATTGCACCTTTATGGAGTGCAGATAAAAAGCGTGTCCATAACAGTTTGATGCAATATTTTACAAACAACAATATTATTCAAGGACGGAACTACGAATGAGTACGGATGCAACAACCCTCTATAAACTGATGGTTTTATATATGTTAGATAAAGTTAATTTTCCTCTGTCTAACAGCCAGATTGCTGATTTTATGTTAGACAGACAATATACCAATTATTTTACGCTTCAGGAAGTATTAAGTTCGCTTGCAAGCGACGGTTTTGTGCAGATTCTCACATACAGAAGCAGCACGCAATATAAGCTTACTAAAGAAGGAATTGATACAATTTCTTTTTTCTATAATAAAATTTCTCAAGCTATACGTGATGATATTGACAAATATCTCAAAGATAATAAATATGATTTAAAATGTGAAGTGGGAACAACTTCTGATTATTATAAATCGACAAACGGTGATTTTATTGTTCACTGTCAGGTAAAAGAAGGCAACACTAATCTTATAGAATTAAATGTTGCCGTTCCTCTCGAATCACAGGCTGACGCAATGTGTGCCAGATGGCGTGACGCCAGCCAGGATATATATGATTTTGTAATGAATAAACTTATGTAATTATATAAATTGTTCTATAACGTCCCATAATTCAGGGATTCCCTGTTTTGTCTGTGATGAAACAGGGATAAGAATATCATCAGCAGAAAGACCCAGCCCTGTCCTTACAGCTTTAATCTGTTTGGCATGCTGGCTTCTTTTTATTTTATCAAGTTTTGTTGCAACTATGACAGGATGATATCCATTAGAAACTATCCAGTCATACATCATCTTATCATTTGCAGATGGGTCATGTCTTATATCAATAAGAAGAAAGACCTGTTTTAACTGACTTGATTTCTTCAGATATTTCTCTACCATCTTGCCCCATTTTTCCTTTACGGACTGGCTTACATTAGCATATCCGTAACCCGGCAAATCAACAAGAAGCATTGCATCATTAATATTATAATAGTTAATTGTCTGTGTCTTTCCAGGCTGTGATGATGTCCTTGCATATGACTTTCTGTTCATCAGGGCATTTATAAGTGATGATTTACCTACATTAGATTTGCCTGCAAATGCAACTTCCGGTAAGTCTGTTTCCGGCACCTGACTTGTAACACCAATTACAATATCAAGATTTACTTTTTTAATAACCATAGTTTTCTCCTATTTTACAATGGCAAGTTTAAGGACTTCTTTCATATCGCTTACATATACAATCTCAAGTCCCTGTACAATTTCTTCTTCAAGCTCTTCTACATCAGATTTATTTTCCAACGGCACTAACACTCTCTTTAATCCGGCTGTCTTTGCTGCAAGCAGTTTTTCTTTAAGACCGCCTATAGGCATTACTCTGCCTCTTAATGTAACTTCTCCTGTCATTGCTGTTGAGGCATCTACAGGCTTTCCTGTAACTGCGGAATAAATGGCTGTCGCCATTGTTATTCCGGCTGATGGTCCATCTTTGGGAACTGCACCTTCAGGTATATGTATATGTATTGCATTCTCTTCAAAAATCTGGTTTTTTCTTACAACAGAGCGGACATATGAGAGTGCTATCTGTGCAGATTCCCGCATTACATCTCCCATATTTCCTGTAAGAATAAGTTCAGGCTTACCACCAAGAACATTTACTTCTATTTCAAGAGTATCACCGCCAGCTGCTGTCCATGCAAGTCCACGTACAATGCCAACCTCATTTTTTCTTGATGCCTTTTCCTTAATGAACTTAACTTTTCCGAGATATTCACTGAGATTTTTATCTGTAATGACTATCTGCTTTTCAATATTTACGCCACCAACCGTGTAATTCTTTCTTACAACTTTTCTAAGAACAGCAGCTATCATTCTCTCAAGCTCTCTTACACCGGCCTCCATTGTATAGCCATCTATTATTTTTGCAAGTGCCTTATCGGTAAATCTGACTGACTTCTTTGTAAGTCCATTCTTTTTTAACTGTTTTGCCACAAGATGCTCTTTTGCAATATGCAGTTTTTCATTTTTTGTATAACTGCTTACTTCTATAATTTCCATGCGGTCAAGAAGAGGTCTTGACACCTCTGACAAATCATTCGCTGTAGCAATAAAAAGAATCTCCGACAAATCTACAGGCATATCAATATAATGATCAACAAAATGCGAATTCTGCTCTCCATCAAGTACTTCAAGAAGTGCCGATGATGTATCAGAACGATAGTCATTACTTACTTTATCTATCTCATCAAGAAGCATGAGCGGATTTTTAACTTTTGCTTTTCTAAGACCGTCAATGATTCTACCAGGCATTGCACCGACGTATGTTCTTCTGTGTCCACGGATTTCTGCTTCATCTTTTACACCACCAAGACATATACGTACATATTCTTTATTAAGTGACTGTGCAACCGAACGTGCAATACTTGTCTTTCCTGTTCCCGGAGGTCCTACAAGACAGATTATCGGTGCATCAGCATTATGTGATACTTTTCTCACTGCAAGCGTCTCAAGTATTCTCTCTTTAACTTTTTTCATTCCATAATGATTTTCATCAAGAATTTTTGCCGCATTTTCTATATCATCGCTGTCCTGAGAACTGTTTTCCCATGGAAGTGAAAGAAGCGTTTCTATATAGCTGCGTTCAACATTTGCTTCTGACGAACCCTGTGAAAGCACTTTATAACGCCGTATTTCTTTTTCAATCTGCTCTTTTATTTCATCAGCTGCATTAAGACTCTCAAGTTTTTCCATATACTCATCTATTTCAGATGAGCCATCTGTGCCGTCAAGCTCCTCGTTGATATATTTGAGCTGTTCTCTAAGATAATATTCTTTCTGGTTTTTCTCTACTTTTTCTTTTATGCCATCTTCGAGTTCTTTTTTTATGTCAAAAATATTGATATCCTCAATAAACATCCTTGCAAGTTGTTCATAAATTTCATTAACATCACTCATCTCAAGGAACTTCTGTTTTACAGTATAATCAACCGGATAATCCGCAAGAATTTTTTTGACTTTTTCCTGAAGATTTTTGGCAATAAGCCATTCTTTTAAAATATCTTTGCTGAATCTCTGGTTAACTGCTGCATATCTGCATATAAGCTCATTAAGTGATCTTATCATAGCTATTTGTGTCAGATTATCAGGTGCTAAAAACCAGTCTCTGTCAGTAACTATATCAGATATAAGCATTCCATCAGATTCACTAACTGTATTAACCATTCCTTTATACTTACCTGCCACAAGAACTCTTACAATGCCCTTTGGAAGTTTTATCAGCTCTTTAACCTTCGCAACAGTTCCTACAGAATATAAATCATCCTGCACAGGATTTGCAGTATCTATATCTTTCTGTGTGAGAAGAAAGATTGTTTCATTCGTCTGCATGGCTTTTTCTACAGCATGAATTGATTTTTTCCTGTTTATATCAAAATGTATGACCATGTCCGGTAACACGGTCATACCTCTTAATGCAATTGTTGGTAATACCATCTTTTTCATAATCCAACAACTCTCCATATTATTGTGCTTTATTTACCTGCTCAGTTCTATATTCGATAACAGGCTTTCCTGTTCCATCTACAGCTTCCTTTGTAATAATACATTTTGAAATTGTATCATCAGAAGGGATTTCAAACATAACTTCATTCATAACAGATTCAAGTATTGAGCGGAGTCCTCTTGCTCCTGTCTTTCTCTCAAAACTCTTCTTTGCCACTTCACGCACTGCATCTTCAGTAAATTCAAGTTCTACTTCATCAAGCGAGAACAATGCCTGATACTGCCTGATAATAGCATTCTTTGGCTCACGAAGAATTCTTACAAGTGCCTCCTCATCAAGCGAGTCAAGTGCAACAACAACCGGTACACGACCTACAAACTCAGGTATAAGACCAAACTTAATTAAATCCTGAGGGAGAACTTTATGAAACATCTCTCCTACATCCGCATCTGTCTTCTCTTTTATCTCTGCATT
>ERZ773210.3404-NODE-3404-length-11329-cov-3.388327_pt1 | contig 11329 bp, 8 predicted proteins | sample MGYA00580528_ERZ773210 | MGnify/ENA primary metagenome ERZ773210 (study PRJEB29015, sample SAMEA2737769) | human gut metagenome | biome: human gut; feature: human-associated habitat; material: faeces | place: China | collected 2012 ...
CCAATTACTCATTTTTATATTTTTTCGGTGCTCGCAAGCACCATAAAATAAAAAAAACAACAATGAAGCTTCGATCTTCACTGTTGCAAAATCAAATGTTCCCGGCGGGAATCGAACCCACAACTAGCGCTTAGGAGGCGCTCGTTATATCCATTTAACTACGAGAACAAAATTGGTATGCCAATAAAGATTACTCCTCATTAACATACCAATTATTGTATCATATATTGCTTATATGGTCAAATACAATTAAATCACCATCACCACATAAAATTTGGCTCACAATCTTATTCAAGAGTAAACTTGTCAATTGACTCTTTCAATGCGACAGCAATCTCATCAAGCTCGATTGTGCACTGGTTAAGGTTGTGCATTGTAGCATTTACTTCTTCTGCTGAAGCAGTAACCTCTTCTGCTGCTGCTGCTGTTTCTGTTGAAATTGCAGCAACATCTTCCATCTTCTCAATAACGCTCTGTCTGCCGTCATCCATCTGAGTATTAAGATTTGTAATATTATCAAGACCTTCCTTGAGTGCATTAACTGAATTAGAAATTGTATTAAACAGGTTCTTAGTATCCTGAATTGACATATTCTGTTCTGTTATAATGTCATCTGTCTCATCAAGAGTCTTCTCAACAAGCTGTGACTTTTCTGAAATCTCATTTACAATCTGCTTAATCTCATCTGTAGAAGCCTGTGACTGTTCAGCAAGCTTTCTGATTTCATCAGCAACAACAGCAAATCCACGTCCGCTCTCACCGGCTCTTGCAGCCTCAATACTTGCATTAAGCGAAAGAAGATTTGTCTGCTCTGTAATCTCTGTAATCGCATTTGAAATGAAGTTAATCTTTTCAATACTTTCAACCATTTCCTTCATAACTTCCTTAGAAAGTCTTGAATTATCAATAGACTGCTGTGCCTTACCGATAAGGTTATCAACAATCTCAATACCCTGATTACTTAACTTCTGTGTTTCAACTGACATATCATTAATATCACTTACATATGCCTTAGTCTCATGAAGTTTTTCTGCAAGATTTTCAACTTCCTTAGTAGCATTGCTTGTACTCTCAGCCTGTCCAACAGCACCTGTAGATACACTCTGTATAGCTTCTGATACCTGATTTACAGTCTCAGTTGTAGTCTTGCTGATTTCTGAAATATTTTCTGAAGACTTAATAATAACTTCTGAATGTTCTTCCACATCTTTTATAAGTACAGATACATTATCTACCATTTCATTAAAGTTATTCTCAAGTGTACCAAATTCGTTCTTCTTTCTTATAGGAATTCTCTGTGTAAGATCTCCAGAAGCTACACTCTTCATAACACCGTTAATCTTCTTGATTTCTTTTGTAAATGTCATAGTTACAAGAATAGCAATTATAATACCGATTATAAATGAAACAACACCTGTTCTTACTGTAGCATTTGTAATCTTTGAAACAACTGAAGCAGTTTCTTTATCACTTACAAAACCAACAAGTGTCCATCCTGTTACCTCATCCTTTGTAGCGATAACTTCTACATTTTCACCATTAATCTTTTCTGAGAAAATATTGATGCCATATTCATTTTCGCTGCCTTTGTAACTGTTCAACTTATCCCAGAATCCAAGTGATGTAACACTTCCGCTGCAATATGTATTTCTTTCATTATCAACGATAACCTGTCCGTTGCTGTCAACAAGAAGAACATAACCAGTATTTAAAAGACCAATATTCTGAACATACTCTGTTACTTCTGAAAAATCAATATCCATACCCACAACGCCGTAATTTTCATTGTTTGTATACTTAATTTCCTGTGAAACAGTAAAAATTGTATCACCTGTCTCGCTGTCTTTATATGGGTCGCTCATATATGCGTAAACATTATTTCTTGCAGCAAGACCGATACTGTTCTTATACCATACTTTTGATGTATCATTGGCATTAGTCACAACTGTTTTCTTATTAGTTGTCTTACCATTTGCAGGATTTGGCTCAACCCAGCCTGTAATCTTATATCCAGTCTTTGTTGTAAAGAATGCTCTCTTTGCACCGCTTGTAACCTTAACTGATGCACAAAGTGAATCCTGAATTGCTTTTACATTATCATCAATAGTTCCCTGATCTTCAAGATGCTTAACTTCATTTTTACGTGTAAGCAAATCGATAGGCTGACTTAGTGTTTTTAAATAAGTCTCAAAACCTTTCTTTGTCTCCTGAAGTGTCTGCTCACTTGTAAGCTGCATATTACTTCTCTGCGTTGACTTTGTTGTAACAACAACATCAATTGCCAACATGAATGTAGGAATACTGATTGCAATTATAAAAAATATAACAAGCTGTACGCCTATACCTCTTAACCTTTTCATAGCATTTCTCTCCTGTCATTTTATTTTTGTTATTTGTTAAATTTAACATTTCCCTGAAGCCATATCTGCCCTTTGAAACGTCTGCCAACCATAGGTTCCCCGAGTAAATGTTTTTCATTTATCCCAAGCGTAAATTCAACATCATTACATTCAAGATTCATAATATATATATTCTCTCCCGTATAAGAATTACGCTCTTTTGATAACTCAAGAATTTCACCTATTACCGAATACTGGTCACATTCAACTCCGCACGGCATAAATGTTGAATCAACAATTGAAAATACATCTTCATACATAATCCTCTGACAAATCTTTGTATATGTATCAATATCTTCAATTGTAAGACTCTCCCTTGCTTCTTCGTCACCATTTTTTGCCGCTGCAATAAGCTTTCTTCGCTTTTTTTCAGCTTCTGTATTTTTAGCTGATTTACGACTGTTTTTATCTATCGGCAAAAGAATCATACCACCAAGTGAAAGTGCTGACAATACCACCGGTGTATTTTTTATAGGACATTTTGCAATAGCATTCCTTGTATCCGGATTAAATGAACCTTTTATATAATCAGGACGGCTAGTTACATAATTCATATAATCCATGACATTTTGTAAATAAAAAATAAGGGTCACACCTGTCCGCGATTCATCACATACAATAGAATATGATTCCTTATCAACATGCCTTTCTATTGTAAGCTCATCATTTTCAGAGATTTTATTTCCTATTATAAATGGGTAATAATATTCATATACGAACTTCTTTCCTTCGTATCTTCCAAAAATATATATCCCTGCCGACTCACTTACCCTTACAACAGCAACCCCACGTTTTAATGATTCATTTTTTAATATGTATCCCTCATCAATACATTGTCTGACAGCCGCCTTGATAAATCTTGACTCTTTCATTGAATCCATATCTGAAAATCCAATGGCACTTAAATATAAATTCATATATTCCTCATTCCTACAATGTATCAACAACAAACAATGTGAGTTTTTTTAACAAATCTATCTCTGTCTGTGGATTATACTCACTTCCATCTGCATGAGTGAGCATTTTTATTACCGGTCTGTCAGTTGAATCTTTATTCTGTCTTATTACTATTCCGACATCACCATCATTAAGAACAACCTTTATTCCAACAGGATACCATGCAATCGTCTCAAGAAACTTTGCTGCTATAGTAGAATCATACTTCTTACCTGCATTAACACGAATATACTCAATTGCCTGATAAACCTTAATCTTCTTATTACCAATTCCGCTTATAAGACTGTCATAATCATCACATATTGAAACAATCTTAACTTCTGATTTTAATTTGTCGCCCTTCTGTTTAAATGGAAATCCCTCTCCATCAACCTGTTCATGATGAAGAAGAATAATCTCCTTTGAAACATCTGAAATCCACTCTTCTTCCTGAATAGAGCTATATCCATAAATAGTATGTTTCTTATATTCCGGAACGTCTGATTCTCTCATCTGTGAAACACTGATATCAATATACGGAACCTGTATATACTTCAATCCTATATCATGAAGTATCGCACCCATGGAAACATTACGCACCTGACGATCATTCATCTTTAATCTTAATGCCAGAATCGTAGAAAGCACACATACATTAATACAATGTGAATACATATCTGTACTAATATTTCTTATATCTGTTACTGACTCAAGTACCTCAGGTTCAGATAATACACTGTCAATAATCTTGTTAGCCTGCTCACCTATTCTTTTTAATTCATCATTATGTTTATAAATATGACGCTCAAGTATACTCTCAACAACCTTTTTTGAATTTTGAAGGGTTTCTTCAACGTCAAATTTTACATCATCTTTTATGTATACAGATGGAATATTATACTTACGCAGTTTATCAATATACTCTCCGCGCAGTACCGTGTCAGACTGTATTAAAACCTGATCTTTGGCAGACATTATCGGAACAGCAAGTACTTCGCTCCCATTTAAATCATCAATCTTAACCAACCTCATAGAACTGTTCTGCCCTCCATTTGTCTAAAACTGTTCAAAACAAATTCACCTCTGCTTATGTGTATAATTTATCATATTTTAGCTATTTTTACAACCTTTACAGATGTAATATACTTACTAATCCACTATGCTTACGCCAGTCAGATACATCCGCACAAGTTCATTCATTTTTACACTGTTATAACATAAAAATACTGTGGGCAAAATGTATTGCTCACAGTATTTACTAACTACAAAATATATCATATATTAAAATGCATTTCAATAAATTGTTTACTTTGTTTATTTAATATTAATAATTATACATATATTAATGTGGTGTAATTATTCGCCAAGCTTAGATTTACCACCCATATATGGTCTTAAAACTTCAGGAATTCTTACGCTTCCATCTGCCTGAAGGTTATTTTCAAGAAATGCGATAAGCATTCTTGGTGGTGCAACAACCGTGTTATTAAGAGTATGTGCAAAATACTTATTCTTGTTTTCATCCTGAACTCTGATTTTAAGTCTTCTTGCCTGTGCATCGCCAAGGTTAGAACATGAACCTACTTCAAAATATTTCTTCTGTCTTGGAGACCATGCTTCAACATCGATAGATTTAACTTTTAAATCTGCAAGATCGCCTGAGCAGCACTCAAGAGTTCTTACAGGAATATCAAGACTTCTGAATAAATCAACTGTATTCTTCCAAAGTTTATCAAACCACATCTTGCTGTCTTCCGGCTTACATACAACAATCATTTCCTGCTTTTCGAACTGATGAATTCTGTATACACCTCTCTCCTCAATACCATGAGCACCTTTTTCTTTTCTGAAACATGGTGAATAGCTTGTAAGAGTTTTAGGAAGTTCTGATTCTGGTGTAATTGTATCAATAAACTTACCAATCATTGAATGTTCACTTGTACCGATAAGATAAAGATCTTCACCTTCAATCTTGTACATCATGGCATCCATCTCAGCAAAACTCATAACGCCTGTAACAACATTACTTCTTATCATAAATGGAGGTACACAGTATGTGAAGCCTCTGTCAATCATGAAATCTCTTGCATAAGAAATTACTGCTGAATGAAGTCTTGCAATGTCACCCATAAGGTAATAGAATCCATTACCTGCCACCTTGCCTGCTGAATCAAGGTCTATGCCATTAAATTTGGCCATGATTTCTGTGTGATATGGTACTTCAAAATCAGGAACTACAGGTTCACCGAATTTTTCAATTTCAACATTTTCGCTATCATCCTTACCAATTGGAACACTAGGATCAATTATGTTAGGAATCGTCATCATAATCTCAGTTACTTTTGCATTAAGTTCACTTTCCTGTGCTTCAAGTTCCTTTAATCTGTCAGCATCTGCATTAACCTGAGCCTTAACAGCTTCTGCTTCTTCTTTCTTTCCCTGTCCCATTAAAGCACCAATCTGCTTAGAAAGCTTATTTCTGTTTGCACGAAGTTCATCAGCTTCTGTCTTAACTGCTCTTGCCTTTGCATCAAGTTCAATAACTTCATCAACTAACGGAAGCTTTCTATCCTGAAATTTATTTTTAATATTCTGTTTAACAATGTCAGGATTCTCTCTGACAAATTTCAAATCTAACATTTTTCCTCATTTCTGCACTGTCTTCTTAATATTTATAATCTAAAATAATACATCACGTGAAACATACGCTTATCTTCATTTGTGAAACAGTGCTATCCACAAACTAATTTATATCCTTTGATATTATGCACCATTTTACTTATTTTTTCCACTATTTTCAAGCATTTCATTAACCTTTTTGCCAAGTATGGCGTCGCCGGTTCTTCCTGCAACTGCCTCATCAAGAGCTTTTTGTTCCTCTTCGCCAAGTTCAATATAAGACTGACCATCAACAATCTCTTTAACATAAGCAAAGCAACCATTATTACTATGCATAACATTTACAAGATATCCGTTATTCAGCTTATCAAGCATACATAATGCAAAACTGAGTTTTCCGCCCATTTCATGGAATGCATCATACTTAACAACGCCAATCTTCTGGAATGTATATTCCATTTTTTCATATATATTTTTTATATTGTTTTCATTCTCAATGGATAGTTTTTTAATCTGATTAACATCTTCCAGATTACCCTTTATAAGTTCTTCTATAGATGTTCCATCACTTCCACCCATGAATTCCTTGTATTTCTTTTTCATTGATGAAGTTTTGCATATAGATATAATCGCTATGATTAGCGAAATCAACGTTACTGCCGCCATTCCCGTAAATACATATGCAGAATCTACAGAAAACAAGCCATAAAAATCAATCATCTTATCTCTTATCCTCCTTGTTTTGCGAAGCAAAATCCCAATGTGCATCTTTGATGCACTATACCTCATGTGAGGAGAGGATTGCCTCCTTGTTTTGCGAAGCAAACCTTATTCCTGTGTTTTTTTGAGCATCTCGTATATTCTTTCTAATTCTGCCTGAGAGTAATACTCAATTTCAATTTTACCCTTATTATTATTTTTGTTTTTTATTGCAACCTGACTGCCTAATATTTTGCTGAATTTATCTTCAAGGTCTCTGTAAATAAAATCATTTTCTGGTGCCTGTTTTACTGGTTTTTCAGGTTTATCAAGATCACGCATAAGTTTTTCTACTTCACGCACACTAAGCTTTTCGTCAAAAATCTTTTGTGCAATCATATATTGCTTATCACCATCTTCAATTCCAATAATAGTTCTCGCATGGCCATTACTTAATTTTCCTTCCATAACCATTTCCTGAACTCTAGAATCAAGCTTTAATAATCTCAATGAATTAGTAATTGCTGCTCTTGATTTAGATACCTTTTCAGCAACTTCATCCTGCTTTAAACGATAATCCTTTATAAGTCTCTGATATGCCTGTGCCTCTTCAATTGGATTCAAATCTTCTCTCTGAATATTTTCAATAAGAGCAATTTCCATTACTTCCTGGTCAGAATAATCTTTTATAATAACCGGCACTTCTTTGACTCCTGCCAATTTTGCTGCTCTCCATCTTCTCTCACCGGCAATTATTTCATAATAATTATCCTTTTTCTGCACAAGTAATGGCTGTAATACACCATACTGTTTAATTGATTCAGATAATTCAATAAGGGCATCTTCATCAAACATTTTTCTTGGCTGTTCCCTATTTGGCTCAACTTGAGATAATCTTACCTTTGTCTCTGCCGGCTCTTTAACCACAACTTCTTTAACTATTACTTTTTCATTTGTTTCTGCTGGCTCTTCCGGAATCAAAGCATTAATTCCACGTCCCAATCCTTTACCAAGTCCTTTTGATGAACTTTTACTGGATGAGGTTTTTTTGCTAACTGCCATTTATATATTTCCTCCAACTCATTTAATAATTTTGTTATATCACTTTCAATTTAATAAGACATAGGTAATCATCTACTCATAACTTCATCTGCAAGCATCCTATAACTCTCAGCTCCTGATGATTTTGTATCATACTTATTAATCGGCAATCCATGACTTGGTGCTTCTGCAAGTCTGATATTTCTAGGTATGATTGTCTTATAAATATTCTGTTTTAAATTATCTTTAACATTCTCTACAACCTGAAGTGACAAATTTGTTCTCGAATCATACATTGTAAATACAACACCTTCAAGTTCAAGAAGTGGATTCAATTTTTTCTTTACAAGATTAATTGTATGTATAAGCTGAGTCAAACCTTCCAACGCATAATATTCACATTGAATTGGAACTAATACAGTATCAGCTGCTGTCATCGCATTTACAGTAAGCATACTTAGTGATGGGGGACAATCCAATATAACATAATCATAATTATTTCTTACTGTATTAATTGCATTTTTTAAAATATATTCTCGATTTTCAATATCAATCAAATCAATCTCTGCCCCGGCAAGATTTACATTAGATGGAATGATATCAAGATTTTCAAATATATCTTTACATATTGCATCAGATATATCAATTTCTTGCAACATAACTTCATATATTGTATTATCTACATTGTCCTTTGCTATCCCCAATCCACTTGTCGTATTTCCCTGCGGATCTATATCTACAACTAGAACTCTTTGACCTTTTTCAGCAAGACATGCTGAAAGGTTAATTGCTGTCGTAGTTTTGCCTACGCCACCCTTCTGATTTGCTATTGCTATTATTCTCCCCATAACTCCTCGATTTCCATATATGTTCGCGTTCTTGCATTTACTTGCATATATTTATTCAGCTGCCACAACCAATAATGTTTCACGTGAAACATATATATAACTTATAAATATCACATAAGATGTTTCACGTGAAACATCTAAAGAATATATATCACATTAGCATTTTCATTAATTAAATATAACTCAATACCATTAATAATTATAACACACAATATTTATTTTTTGTTGTATATTATATAATTTTTTCTTTATTTTTTTTGATACATTAGACAGTCATCAATTTTTTATAAACATAAGTTTTATATAATAGCACACATATATAATAACATATATAATAACAAACATAAAAAAGATGAGACTTGACCTACAAATCTCATCCATATACATATCAATTATATATAATTAATTACTTAATCTCAACTATTCCATTTTTAATTGCAAAAACTGCAGCCTGTGTTCTATCTGATACATCAATTTTCTTAAATATATTTGATATATGATTTTTAACTGTTCTTTCACTAATATTTAACATTGCTGCAATTTCTTTATTAAGAAGTCCCTGTGCAATAAGCTTTAATATTTCAAGTTCCCTCTTTGTAAGAGAATCTATCATAGATTTCTTAACATCTCTCCTTGCAAGGCTTGAATTAAGCATTACTGTAAGACTAGGTTCTACATAAATCTCATTTTTTTCAACACTGTCAATAGCGTCCTTTAAAATAGCAAAATCTGAATTTTTTAAAACATAACCATTACATTTATAATCAAGAGCCTTTATTAAATAATCAATATCATCATAAAGTGTAACCATTATAACTTTTTTATTTATATTTTCCTGACGCATAATTTTTAATGTCTGTAATCCATCAAGATTTGGCATATTAATATCCATAATTATAATATCAGGATTTGTCTTGTTAACAACATCAAGACATTCATATCCATCTCCTGCCTCACCAACAACATTATATGCCTTATCTAATTCAAGAAGACATTTTAGACCTTCCCTTACCATTTTATGATCATCTGCAATAACAATATTAACTGCCATAATACTTAACTCCATTTATATCTATTTTTCTTTGTACTTCAAAGGAATATCAATATAAAATTTAATTCCCTTATCATTATTTTTTGTTACTTTAACAGAACCATTAAAAATGTATAATCTGTCTCTTATCATTGATAATCCTTGTCCTTTAGTATTTTTACATACATTATTATAATCAAATCCACAGCCATTATCAGCCACAAAGAATTTAATGCTTTTTTTTGTTATCTCAATACTAATATAAATATTTGTTCCTCTTGAATGTTTAATAGAATTTGTACACAATTCAAAAATCATTCTTATTACATTAATAAGAAGAACCTTATCTATATCCGGACATTCATCGCCTTTATATTCATATTGAATTAACATATTTGTTTTTTTTTGAAGTAAATCAACCATCTTACAAAAACTATCTTTAAAATTAGAATTTTCCAATGGCAAAGGTCTTAAATTAAAAATTATATTTCTTAATTCACTAATACAGTTATTTAACATATCACTGTTATTTTTAATTTCAATTCTGGCACGTTCAATATCACTCTGCATAATATGCAGAATAAATTCATTTTTAAAAATTATTGCCGCCAAATCTTGAACTACAGTGTCATGTATATCCATCGCAATACGTCTTCTGTCTTTTTCCTGATTAGACAATTCATTCATACTTACTGTATGTGAATATACTTTTGAATTATTATTATATATCTCTGATGCAATTACATCATTATTACAATCATCACATAATTTTTTTATACGTTCACATCTGAATGTCAATTCCGAAAGTTCATCTTGCAACAAACTTTTTTTTGAAAGAAGCTCTTGTCTTTGACTCTCAAGTTTTTGAATCTCATCCTCACGAAAACATGTATCATAATTTTTTGATTCAAATAATGATTCAGGTTCACTTTCCTTTTGTCTTATTTTTTTAAGATAATTGTCAATTGAATCTATATCAATATCCAAGCCTCTTATAGAATAATTTATTTCATTTATTTTATGATTAGTATTATCATATTCTTCAATTAAAAACTTACTAACTTCACTCATTAAATATTCCCCATGCTTGCCAAGGAGCAGCTCATAAAAAACACAGCCGAACTGTATATTCATAATATACTATTTATATTACAACAATATCATATTACCTTGAAACATTTACAATATAATACATTATATTGAGTAAATTTTAAAGTATTTTTTTAATATTCGTTGCGAGTTTAGTACATATATACTATAATATTATTAATATTATGGTAAATGAAACATATGATTCTGTATAGAATGGAGAATGTAATATGAATAAATGGAAAAAAACAGGACTTGCCGTAACTGCATCTGCAGCTGTTATTTCAACGGCACATATCATTAATCAGATGATTTTTTCATCTTCTGTTGTTAAAAACCTTACCAATAAAGAAACACGCAGTACATATAAATGGAAATTTGGTAATATATCGTATACTATTTCAGGAGAGGGTTCTCCAATTTTGCTTATTCACGATTTAAAATCTTCCTGCTCATTATGCGAATGGGACAGAATAATAAAATCACTTGGCAGAAATCATACAGTATATGCCATCGACCTGCTTGGATGTGGTCATTCCGATAAACCGAATATAACATACACAACATATATGTATACACAGATGATTCAGGATTTTGTTATTAATGTCATTCATAAAAAAACGGATATTATCGCACAGGGTGATTCAGCCCCAATGGCAATAATGACA
>ERZ773210.3422-NODE-3422-length-11295-cov-16.447064_pt1 | contig 11295 bp, 8 predicted proteins | sample MGYA00580528_ERZ773210 | MGnify/ENA primary metagenome ERZ773210 (study PRJEB29015, sample SAMEA2737769) | human gut metagenome | biome: human gut; feature: human-associated habitat; material: faeces | place: China | collected 2012 ...
TTTTAGATTCTACAGCAGGGGCGGCTCTCCCTCTGCAAAAGCCGCCTGCCATAATTGAATAGATTTAATATAAACGATATTTTGGAAAAAATCAACAGCAACTGCTATCCAATATGCTGCGTTTTTGATTCGGGGTCTGCCCCCGTTTCACGCATATCCCCGCCTCTGCTCCTCCCACATTTTCCAGTAGCGCCCCTTTTGCGCCAAAAGCTCCTGATGGCTGCCGCACTCCGTAATTCGTCCATGCTCCATGACGTAAATTCGATCCGTCAGTGCCGTCACGGAAAGTCTGTGCGAAATCACGATCACGCCCTGATCGGGATGTCCCTGCAGCAGCGTTTTGTTAAACGCATCCTCTGCAAACGGATCAAGCGAAGCCGCCGCTTCATCCGCAATCAGAAACTCCGTGTTATAATAGCAGGCACGCGCCAGCGCAATCTTCTGTTTCTGTCCCTCTGAAAACAGGAAACCGTCCTCGCAAAATTCCCGCAACACCTGTTTTTCGACCGGAACAGAGGTCCCCTTTCGATACAAACCGCTCTCGCACAACGCATCCGCCGCCCGGCTCTTATCTGCGTTTTCGGAAAGCGCCACATTCTCCGCCAAAGACGCCGCATACAGCAGATTTCCGGCAAACAGCACCGTGAAATGCTTTCGACATTCCTCCCATTCTGCCTTTGTTGAAACGGCTGCTCCATCCGCCAAAACCGCTCCGCTGTCCGTTTTTCCAAGTCCAAGCAAAACCTTGATGAACGTCGTTTTTCCAGCGCCGCTGTCTCCGACCAGTGCGATCTTTTCGCCCTTTTTCACTCGAAAACAGATATCGTGCAGAACCTTTTTCTCCCCGTATCCGAAATCGACATGCTCCATCGAAATCTCAGAAACCGTTTCGCCGTCTGTTGTCCCGGATTCCTGCTCTTTCTCCTCTGCTTTCTTTTCATTTTGCTCACAAAAACTAAAAAATGCATCGATGTATCCGGCATACTCCCCGGCTCTTCCCGCCATCTGCTCAAACAGCACGGACAGCGCATACAGGATGATGTGCGTCCCGTTCAAAAGCGCCGCAAAATCGTCCAGTCCGATCGTCTTTTTCCAGAAAAAACAATACCCCAGATACGCGATCATCAGACAGTCGATAAACAGGAAATCGCTCCCGATCTCCCGTCCGAACGCAATCGGAAAAATACGCCGGTTCCACTGTTTTGTCTGCTCCGCCTTTTGGGAAAAACTGTCCTGATCCCGTTTTACGAAAAATGGCAGACAGCCCAGAATCCGTCCCTCCGCGGCATATTCCTTTCGCAGAAAAATCCGTAAATAGTTCTGATGCAATGCATCCTTTTTGTTCTGTTCATCCCGCTTTTCGTTCGTTTTTTCCACCAGACTTTTGACACAGAAACGGCTTGCCGCAAACGCCAGCAAAACGAAAACAACGATCATCTGATCCATGCGGATATAAATGACGACCGCTACCGCACCAGCCAGAAAACTGCCGAACAGCTGTCGGTAAAATTCCAGCGTTTCTTCCATTTTCGTCTGTGTAAACTGCAGCGCCCTGCGGTATCCGTGAAAATACGCTTCGTCGTTATATTTCCTACAGTCGGCGTCCAGCATAATCCGGTACAACCTACGGTTTAATTTGTATTCCAGACGTTCCTTCCACTGCGGATAAACCCGTTCAAAATACCAGTGCCACAAAAAGCTCACTGACAGCTGGTACACCAGAAATCCTCCCAGCACCCACGCTGCCCGTGTCAGATCACGCCCCATCAGCGCGCCGATCATCCATTTCAAAACAAGGACATTCGCCAGCACATCCGCCAGGTCATATCCACCTGTCAGCACAATTTCCAGTAAAAGCAGTCCCGGTGCATCCAGAAAGCGGAGCTTTTGCAGCCGCAGATGACTTTTCAACCCGTTAAACCGCATCGTTTTCCCCCTCCTGTGCAAAATACTGCCGTCGCTGCGTCGTAAACATCCTGCAATAGTCGCCGCCCTTTTCCATCAGCTCTTCGTGCGTTCCATGCTCTGCAATCATTCCGTTTTTCAGATATAAAATCTGATCTGCCTGCCGTGCAAAGGATAACCGATGCGTCACGAAAATCAACAGCTTTCCCTTTGTCGCTTCCAGCACTTCCTGCAAAACATCCGCTTCCGTCAATGGGTCTAAAAATGCTGTCGGTTCATCCAAAATTACCGCATCGAAATCGCCTGCAAACACCCTGCACAGAGCAAGCCGCTGTCCTTCCCCGGCGGAAAACATGGCTTTTTCCCCTTCTTCAAACAGCTCCACTGCAGTATGAATGCCCTGCGGCAGGCTTTTGATTTTTTCTTCCAGACCGACCTTTCGCAGCGCCTCCCAGACAAGCGGCTCGTCCTCTTTTCTGCATTCCCGCAGCAAAACATTCTCCGCCACCGTCGCCGGATACAGCCGGTAATCCTGCAGCAACGCAAACACATTTTTCCCGATTCCGGTTCGGTTGACTGCCCCATTTCTGTACAGCTTCCCGGTAAAATCCGGATAAAGCCCCAGCAACACTTTCAGAAATGTGGACTTTCCCGCGCCATTCTCCCCGACCAGCACAACGCGTTCCCCTTTTTTCGCTAAAAAGCTGATATCATGCAGTCCAGCCGTCCCGTTCGGATAAGTAAACGAAAGCTGTTTCGCCTCAACAGACTGCAGAATTTCTTCCTGCGTTTCGTCCTTTTGTGCCGGTTTTTCTTCGGCAAAAAAGTTCAGAAAATCCTCTACATAAAGCAAATTTTCCGTAAAACGTGCATACTCTGTTCCAAGACGAACCAGTTTCGCATTCAGGTTTGCAATCGATAATACCAGCACGGAATATTCCGAAACCGGAAGCCCCTCCTGTGTCCAGAATTTCCACAGCGCATAAATATTTCCTGCGGTAAATGCGAACGTCGCGCCAAGATTATCCGCCAGAAAACCGAGCAATACCAGCGTTCCGCCCTTTTCCCGAGCAAGCGTACAATTTCCCGTTTCCGCCTCCCGGTTTAAATGATCCAGAATACTGTAGGCATCCGAAGTCCGCAACTCTTCCATATTTTCATGGAAGAAAAATTTGCGCCATACATACGCCTTTTTCCGGTCATGGACACTTTTTTCCACTTCATAATCATGCCGCACTTCTCCCTGTCTGCGCAGCACCAGCATCAGCAGAAACGGCGCAATCGCCACGACAAACAGAACCGGATCGAGCGTTGCCAGATAAGTCAAAACCGCAATAAGCGCCGATGCCAGCCGAACCGTATTTCCTATATTCCCCATGATTTTTTCATAGGTCGCAGACGCATGATTGGCGAGATATTCCAGCCGGTTCAAAAATGCCGTTTTCTCATAAGAAGCATAAGGCACTGCCGCCGCACGTTCCTCAATCCGGTGCACAATCCGCCCCTCCTGCAAAATATCCGCCTGCTCGCTGTAGCATTCCCGGTACCATCTGCCCACGCCCCGAAGTATAAGATTGATCGCACAAAAAAACAGAAGCCCTGCGAAAAAGCGTTTTCCGTCCCCCTCCTGCAGACAGGCAATATAAAAGCTCACTGCGAAAATATTGACCACAAATTCCCGCACACCGTCCAGCACATGAATCAGGATATGCAGAAAAATCCGTCCTTTCCCCAATCCGATGAGCCGGAGATATTGTATGTATTTCTGAATCATTGTCTCCCCCAGTTATATCAAACAATAGAATGCACACTCTGCGAGCATTCTATTGTCATGAATCAAAAATAATTTGAAGACTTTTTTGAAGTTCCTATCGTTTTTCCCAGGGGCAGGTAGCAATATTGTTTTTATAATCTGAACCATATATTCCAGCACATGCCGCAATTGGTTGATCAATACACGATAGTTCATCTGCATTAAATAAATCATCAAAAAAACCAATATTAAGATCAAATTGCCCTCTTTCTTTTAAAATTTGTTCCATTCTCTTTTCCTCTACACTTTATAATACTGCGCCTGAGCCTGCCATAGCTGCGCATAGAGCCCGTTTTGGGAAAGCAGCGCTTCATGCGTTCCGCTCTCCGCTATTTCCCCGTTATCCAGAACAAAAATCCGATCGCTGAACTTGCAGCTGGAAAGTCTGTGGGAAATGTAAACCGCAGTCTTCCCCTTGACGATCTCATCAAAGCTCTCATAAACCCTGCTTTCTGAAACAGGATCAAGCGCCGCAGTCGGCTCATCCAGAATGCAAATCTGACCGCCCTTATAAATCGCCCTTGCGATCGCAATCTTCTGCTCTTCTCCTCCGGAAAACGAAACGCCATCCTGCTCGTATTCCGGATATACCACGGTTTCCAGACCTTTCTTTAGTTTATTCAGACGTTCCCCAAAGCCTGCCAGCTGCAGCACCTCTTTTGCACGTTCTGCTTCATACTGCACAGAAGCGGCTACATTTTGCCCAAGCGTCAGGGACAACAGGGAATAATCCTGAAAAACGATCGCAAAAATCTTCTGCCACTCCCTCAAATCATATTCCCGGATATTTTTGCCGTTCCAGAGGATTTCTCCCTCCTCCGGCTCATACAGCCTGCAAAGAAGCTTTACGAGCGTCGTTTTCCCGCTTCCATTCTTCCCGACCACTGCGATTTTCTCAGACGGCTCGATTTTCAGACTGACATGATCCAGAACCAGCTCTTTTGTCCCCGGATACCGGAAAGAAACATTCCGAAACTCAATCACCCCTTTTGTCATCTCTGTGAAAGAATCTCCCTTTGTTTTCTCTGCTTCCAGGTTCAGATATTCCAGGGTACTTGCGATCCTGCCAACATCCGTCCGAAATTCCCCTGCCAACCGGATGGATGCTGAAACCGACATACATGCCTGAAAAATTGCCTGCGCATACCGCAGCACCATGCCGACCGTGATCGTCCCGGCAATTGCCAGCGCCAGCACGCAATAATAGGAAACACACAGCAAAATTCCCTGAATCATGCCAGTTCCAAGCCCGCCTGCACTATTGATTCTGGCAATGGTAAATACATTTTCCCTGACACCTTCCCGTTCTGTATCGATCGTTTTCTGGATCATTTTCTTCGCACGGTACATAAAAATATCTTTCAAAGACTGTGCCCCGATCGCACCGCTTCCGCCTTCATCCATATACCAGAAGCGGCTGTTCTTTTCTGCCTGAGTCATTTGATTCATCGCAGCAGATTCTTTCTTCTGATACCATTTGGCATAAACCGACGCGCCGACCACAGCCAGACCAATATTGAACAGAAGCGCTGCCGCAACCTTCCCCGCCGCGCTCCCGGAAACCTGCATTGCAAGCGGAATCAGCATAATAACCGAACCAAGCAGTTCGAACCCGGAATTGCAGAGGTTGCAAAACTTATCTGCGACTCCAAAAAATCCGCTTCCCCAGCTTCGGTCTGCCAAAATCCTCGCCCGCATTTCCTTTGCATAATCCGATTCCAGATCAGAAAAAGAAATATTCAGGGTATTTACCGGAACAAGCGTCTCAAAACGCATGGCAATCTGATAGCTTCTGGTTTTCATCTCCTTTTCCAGAAGCGCTTTTACACCTTTCAAAAGCCAGATTCCGACCAGTCCAACAACTGCTATAGAAACCGGATCTGCAGAATTTTCCCTGTAAACCAGCAAATCCAGAATTCTGGCAACCAAAAGTACCGGCAGATAGAAAAGCAGGGCATTCAATCCTCCCTGAAGAATCACAATTACAGGGAACTTCCGATCCATCGCCCAAAGCAATTTTATTGTATCCCGAACAGGAACTTTTCGTTTTTCTTTCATTGCTGTTCCTCCTCCCTGTAATACCGGCTCTGAATTTCATAGAGACGCGCATACATTCTGTTTTGCGCCATCAGTTCTTTATGGGTTCCGCTTTCCTGTATTTTCCCGTCTTTTAGCAGAATGATACGATCCATAAATTGTGTGCTCGCAAGCCTGTGGGAAATATAGATACAGGTTTTCTCTTTTCCAAGTTCCCGGAATTTTTCATAAACTTCACTCTCCGCAATTGCATCCAGCGCTGCTGTCGGCTCGTCCAGAATCCAGATCTGTGCCGATTTATGATACAGCATCCTCGCCATCAGAAGTTTCTGCGCTTCTCCACCGGACAGGGAAATTCCATCCCCGGATACTGCCTTTGTCATCTGGGTCAGAATTCCGTTTGGCTCCTGCTTTATCCGCTCCGAAAGTCCCGCCTGTTCCAGAGCTGCCCAGACCTGATTCTGATCCGTCTCTTCCAACGGTTTCAACGAAACATTCTCCGCTACGGTATATGGAAGAACCAGCGCATCCTGAAACAATACAGCAACCTGATCCCGGATAAAATCTGCCTGTCCTCTGGAAACCTCCGTCCCCTGTATGGTAATTTTCCCGGACGAAACCGGATACAGGCCGCATAGAAGCTTGACCAGCGTTGTTTTGCCAGCCCCATTTTCCCCGATCAGCGCAAGCTTTTCCCCTTTCCGGATGTTCAGATTCAGTCCGTCAATTACGAGCCTGCCTGCATTATACCCAAACGACACATCCTGAAAGGAGATCTCCTCCGCTGCCCGCGCGCATTCCACTTTTTGCGTACATTCCGTTTTCTGCTGTCCGGCAGGCGCTTCGCCCTCCTGCATGTATGTCCGGATTTTTTCGATTCCCTTGCTTCCGGTCTGCAGCTGACTATAGCTATGTACAAATACCGTAACAAAATTGGAAAACTGCATCGCAATACCATAATACAGGACAAATTCAGCCGCCGAAATTTCCTGCGCAGCGCACTTTTGAATCAGATACAGAAATACCACAATATCCCGTACACAGGCGATCGCGCCCTCCAGCATTCCGGAACGCGCAAGTACAGAAAAGTATTTTTTCTGCAGCTGTACCAGGCTTTTCAGACACCCGTCTATTTTCCCGGAAACAACCTCTGACAACTGATACAAGCGCATATCTTTACCGTATTTTTCATTCTGCGCAGCCCCGATAAAATAGAAAAAGCGTCGGTTTTCCCCAGCCTGCTCCTCCAGAAGTCTCTGGTACGCTTTTTCATTTTTATGACAGACAACATATCCTGCTGCGGATAACAAAAGCAACACGAAAAACAGTCCCGGCTGCAGACCAAAGATTGCCCCTCCGAACAACACGAAGGAGCCAATACACACGCACAGATCCAGAATGCCTTCCAGAAATATGCGAAAATCACTTCCCCACAGGGCAGTCTGCCGCGCCATCCCGTATGCTTTCTGTCCCTCTGTGCTCTCTGCATAAGAGCAGGCTTTATCAAAACGTTTTAAAAAGATTTCATACAGAAAATCCCGGCACAAAAACAGCTGCCGCATTCCCCTCCCGGAAGACGCCATCTGCTGCAGTCCATAAACACAGACCGCAACAAGCCCTGCCGCCGCCAGCTGCGCTGCATCTGCCTTTCCGGTGGAAATTCTGGAAACCACAAACGTCGGAAACCAGACAGCGACCACAGAAATTCCCAAAGACGACAGAACACATAAAATCAGGTAGCAAAGCAACCCCCGATGCTTTTGCCAGATTTTCTGAAATACAAAAGAAATACTTTTTATCATTCTATACATTCCCCTTATATCGGTTAATTATATCCGTTTTAGTGATACCACTCCGCCTGGCTTTCGTACAGCTTCTGATACACCGGGCACGTTTGGGACAGTTCTTCATGACTTCCTGTTCCGGCAATTTTATGATTTTTGTCCATGACGATGACCTGATCCATCAGGCGGCAGATTCCGATTCGGTGCGTAATAATCAGCACAGTTTTATCCTTCAATTGTTCCAGGATTTCAGCCACTGCCTCTGCCTCGTGGGATGGGTCAAGATACGCGGTCGGTTCATCCAGCACATAGAATTCCGCGTCCTTATGCAAACAACGATATAATGCTACGCGCTGCCATTGTCCGCCAGACAGCTCCTGCCCGCCATATTCTTTTCCGAGGAACCAGTTTTCCAGCGAAAAATCCTCCGGGTGCACACTGTCTGCATCGTCAAAGCCGATGTTCTCCGCAACCGTCAGGCAGTATCGCCCAAACTCGTGCGGCATCACGGAAATATTGCTGTAGTCGCAGTCTCGCTCCGCGCTCACCAAAACTTTGTCGTAGCTAATGCTGCCGCTCTTTAAAGGATACAGACCCAGCAGGCATTTTATGAGAGTGGTCTTGCCGGCACCGTTTTCACCAACCAGAGCGACTTTTTGCCCACGGCGAATTTCGAAGGATACGCCATCTAAAACGTTGCGTCCCTGCTCCCCATCGTAAGTAAACACCACATCCGTTCCCACAATCCGGTCATTGAGTGTCAGCACCGCACTCTTTTTCTTCCTGCTGCCCTCTGTGATGTTGAAGTAGCACTCCGTATACGGCAGACTTTTCTGCAGATTCCAGCTGCGTTCCCCAAGCTCCGACAGCGCCTCCTGAATCGCCGGGAGCAGCGACAGCGCACCTGCCAGTGCGCCCGCCAGGATTTTCTGCTCCAGACATGCCGCCGCGAGCAGTCCAAAGCATGCAAGCAGCCCCGCGACACGCAAAAGCTGCGCCCACATCAGACGATCGATCGCCGTCTTTTTGATGCGCCATTCCCGAAAAAGCAGGTGCACGCTCTTTTCCCGCCAGAGCTCAATGAGCCAATTGCCGGTCTGGAACACCTTGATTTCCTTTGCCGCCTCTTTTCGGAAAAATGATGCCCACAAATCCTCTTTTTCCCGCTCCAGCGTCACGGTTTTCTCTTTTTCCGTCTGTTCCGCTTTCACCGCCTTTTTCCGAATCAACATTTCCGGAAGGAAAAACAGCACCAAAATCACCGGAATCATCACGTTCCAGCTGCCAGCAACGAAAAATGAGCTGACCAGCGCGACGATCGTGCCTGCAAGCATCACTGTCTGCATAAAACAGCCAGGAATCCGCTCATCCTCGATACACTCCCGTGCCCGATAAATTGCGTCCAGCTTTTCCTTCTTTTCCAGATCAAAATATTCGATCCGAACCATCGCATCCGCCAGCCTGCGGTTTAGCTCGTCCGAAACCTTTTCAAATACAAAGGTGTTCATCGCAATCGCATACGCGAAGCCTGCCAGCTGCAGTAACACAAAAAAACTGACATACACTACAATGTATACAATATAAACCTGTTCTTTTAACAAAACCGCATTGGTCAGCTTTTCCAGCAAAAGTCCCGTAACAGCTCCCGATAACGAGGACAAAAACAGGTACGCCATCACATAAACCGCCGCAATCGGCACAGCGCTTACGACCGCTTTGACAGACAGACCGACCATGCGGTAGTCCCTGAATTTATTTTTCTTTTCCATATCTATAACCCTTTTTCAGACATGCACTTTTCGACATATCTTAGCTTTCCCGGTGTGCGCCCAACGTAGCTTTACCGATACCACTCACTCTGCGCATCGTACAGCTGCCTGTAATATGCATTGTTTTCCATCAGCTCTTCGTGGCTTCCAAGCCCGACGATTCCCCCGTCCCGCATGACCGCAATCAGATCGACGGTCTTTGCCAGCGCCAGCCGGTGCGTTACGATAATGACGCCGCGATCCTTCATGACATTCATCATATCCTCGTACAGCTTCGATTCCCCGATCGGGTCCATCGACGCCGTCGGCTCGTCCAGAAGAAACATTTTTGCATCGGACAGAAGCACTCTCGCCAACGCGATTTTCTGCCATTGTCCATCCGATAAATCCGTGGAATTTTCCCCGTATTTTCCAATTTTATAATCCAGTTTATCTTTCAGAGTTTCCAGACCGACCATTTCCAGCGCAGCGATATAATCTGCCGTCGTCTTTTCGCCGTTCTGGCACATGGAAAGATTCTCTTTTACCGATAACGGATAACGGTAAAAATCCTGAAATGCCGCCGCAAACAGCCGTTTTCTTTCCTTCGGCGTTCTGTCTTTTACGGACCTTCCATCGACAAGAATGCTTCCCTGTTTCGGCTCATAAAGTCCCAAAAGCAGCTTGATAAACGTTGACTTTCCCGCACCGTTTTCGCCCACCAGCGCCACATGCCGGTCGGACGGAATCCGCACATTCAGATTGCGAAACACCTCTTTTCCATCATATGAAAAAGAGACATTTTCGAACAAAATTTCATTCTCCATGCTGTAGTCCCTCCAGCTTTTTCAGATAGCCCAGCTTCTGAACCTCTTCTCCGCATTCGACGTATTCTTCCGAAAAATCGCCGGACAGTCCGCTCACCATATCAATCATCTTCACGCATGCCAAAAATACGCCTGCCGACAGCGCGCCCTGATACACCTGTAAGCCTGTAAAGGCAAAAATCCAGATCGTCCAGAGGCTCAGAAACAGGCAGGAAATCCCATAACACTTCTGCGTGTGCAGACTGATTTCGAGCCTTTTTTTATACACCTTATCCATGTGCTGTTCGATCCGTTTCATAAAGAAATTCTTTGTCTGCATGATTTTGATTTCATACAGATACCTTTTATCATAAAAGAGATTCAGGTAATATTTCATTCGTCTCTCTTCCGGAATCCGCTCATTTTCCAGCGCGTCGCTCGTTACCATGATTTTGTAGTCAAAATAGAAAATCAACACGATCAAAACGACGCTAACGCCTACACCGCCACCGGACAGATACAACAAATATCCGAATACGGCAATCAGCTGCAGCAAAATTCCAATGACTTTCGAAAACGAATAAAACGCCTTCCAGAAATGCTCATAAGGCTTGTCCGAGATTTTCTCCACGAGATCGTACATCGTCTCACTCTCAAAATGCGGATAATCCAATGAATGAACCGTCTCAGCGATATGCGTTCCCAGCGCAAGCGTCACTTTTTTCTCAAGACCAAACTGCAGCCGTTCTTTTCCGTTCTGAATCAACACCTGAAAAAGAAAATAAATTCCCAGGAACAAAACGCCTTGCCAGATTCCACTGCCCAGGCTGTTCTGTAAAAAGCTGTCCACCACGCTCTGCAGCAAAATCAGCTGCAGAAACGAGATCAGACAGGACATAATTTCCGCCGCAAGATACGCCGCCGACTCCCCCGGCGCGTAGTGAAATATCGTATGGAGCATGTAAGAAAACTGCTTCATAATACCTTCCCCCTCTGTTAAACAACGTAATTCTCCGCCTGTGCTTTCCACATCCGGCTGTAAAGTCCGCCTGCCGCAAGCAGCTCTTCATGCGTTCCAGCTTCGGCAATCCGTCCTTTTTCCATCACCAAAATCCGGTCAGCCAGCCGTGCAGAAGCAAGCCGGTGCGTTACGATCACCGCTGTTTTTCCCTTTACCATCTGTAAAAATTTCTCATACACAG
>ERZ773210.3425-NODE-3425-length-11289-cov-2.683639_pt1 | contig 11289 bp, 11 predicted proteins | sample MGYA00580528_ERZ773210 | MGnify/ENA primary metagenome ERZ773210 (study PRJEB29015, sample SAMEA2737769) | human gut metagenome | biome: human gut; feature: human-associated habitat; material: faeces | place: China | collected 2012 ...
CCCAGAACACCAAGCGGTTTATCCGGACCTTCTGGGCGCTGGATCGGAGCCTTGCCTATGCCCGGCACTTCCCTGCTATTAACTGGAACACCAGCTATTCGGAGTATCTTGGCGATTTGACCCCGTGGTATGTTGCAAACTATGGGGAGGAGTTTATGACGCTCCGCAGCCGCCTGCAGGGGGTCATGAAGGAGGAGACCAGCCTCAATGAGATCGTAAAGCTCATTGGCTCGGACATTCTCCCGGAGGATCAGAAGCTCACCATTGAGATCGCCCGGGTGATCCGGCTGGGCTTCCTGCAGCAGAACTCCTTCAACGCCATCGACACCTATGTGCCCATGGAGAAAATGAAGCGGATGATGGCAGTGATCTTCCGGCTCTATGACGGGGCAAGAGGGCTGATTGCAAAGAGCATCCCCCTGTCCCAGATCCGTGCCACCGGGATCTTTGACAAGCTCATCCGCATGAAATATGAAATTCCCAACGACGATATTTCTCAGTTTGACGACTACGATGCCGCAGTGGACGAGGCCATTTCCTCTGTTGCGGCAGCCTATCAGTAAGGAGGGCCGCACATGAAACTGGAATACATCGGCCTTTCTCAGATGGAGGGCAGTCTGGTCTATCTGGACGGCGTCAGCGGCATCGGCTATGACGAGGTGGCCGAGATCACGCTGGAAAACGGACAGAAGCGCTATGGCCGGGTCATTATGCTGGAGGGAAGCCGGGCGGTGCTGCAGGTGTTTGAGGGCACCCGGGGCATTTCGCTGGAAAACGCCCGCACCAATTTTACCGGCCACCCCATGGAGTTGGCCCTTTCCACGGAAATGCTGGGCCGCATTTTCGATGGGGCGGGACGGCCCATTGACGGGCTTGGAGAGCTTTACCCGGAGGAGCGCCGGAACATCAACGGCAGCGCCACATTTTCCACCGCGTCCATGGTTCCCAGCAGATTAAAGGACTGAAAAATAAAGCCCACATGCTCCCGCCGGAACTTTACCAGCTGGTTCTCATTCATTTTCTCCAGATGCTGTCCTGCTATGACAATCTCGCCCTTGGTGGGCTTCTCCAGTCCTGCCAGCATGTTCAGCATCGTCGATTTACCGGAACCGGAGGTTCCCACGATAGAACAGAACTCCCCGCGGTAAATCGTCAAATCCACACCGTTCAGCGCCCGTACCTTGTTCTCGCCGACCCGGTAGATCTTGTACAGATTCTTTACCTGAATCACAGGTTCTCTTTTCTGCGCCATGCTCTCTCTCCTGTGCGCGCAGCCCGGCTATTTTCCCGCCGGCTGCCATATCTAGTGTTATATATGTTCAGTATAGCACAGAGATATACGAAAAACTATTTAATTAATTCTTAATTTGCCTAAATCCGGGCCGTCAAAAACCCCCGGAAACCGCTGTTCGGTTCCGGGGGCACACACTGTTTTCTCTGTATTTTTACATATCCAGCGGATATTTGTCTGTCAGGCTCTTAACCAGGGTCTTCGCCTTTTCTGTGGCGCTTTCTCCCTCTTTGATCATCAGGGCTACCGCCTCGGCGATGGTCTCCATATCCTCTTCCTTCAGCCCTCTGGCTGTGACTGCCGGAGTTCCGATCCGGACGCCACTGGTCACAAACGCGGACTTGGGATCGTTGGGGATGGTGTTCTTATTGGCTGTGATGTTGGCTCCATCCAGCAGATTCTCCACCTCTTTACCGGTCAGGTCAAAGGGCGTCAGGTCTATCAGCATCAGGTGATTGTCGGTACCGCCGGACACGATCTTGATGCCGCGGTCCATCAGTCCCTTGCAGAGCGCCTGGGCGTTCTTTACAATCTGCTTCTGGTATTCCTTGTATTCCGGCTGCAGCGCCTCCTGGAAGCAGACTGCCTTGGCCGCAATCACATGCATCAGCGGACCGCCCTGGATGCCCGGGAAGACAGCCTTGTTGAAGTTGAACTGCTTCGCGGTCGCCGCGTCGGAGAGAATCATGCCGCCTCTGGGTCCTCTGAGGGTCTTGTGGGTGGTGGTCGTCGTCACATGGGCGTAAGGAATCGGGCTCGGATGCACGCCTGCCGCCACCAGTCCCGCGATGTGCGCCATGTCTACCATCAGGTAAGCACCCACCTCATCGGCAATCTCCCGGAACCGTTTGAAATCAATGGTTCTTGCGTAGGCGCTGGCTCCTGCGATAATCATTTTCGGTCTGCATTCCTTCGCAATCCGAAGAATCTCGTCATAGTCCAGCACGCCGTCATCGTTGACTCCGTAAGGTACTACATGAAAATAGGTACCGGAGAAATTGGCGGGGCTTCCGTGAGTCAGATGTCCGCCGTGTGCCAGATTCTGTCCCATGATGGTATCGCCCGGCTTCAGCATGGCGAACTGTACTGCCATATTGGCCTGCGCGCCGGAATGGGGTTGTACGTTCACATACTCGCAGCCGAAGAGCTTCTTCGCCCGCTCACGTGCCAGCTCCTCCACCTCGTCCACGCATTCGCAGCCGCCGTAATAACGTTTTCCCGGATATCCTTCTGCGTATTTATTGGTCAGGGGGCTTCCCATGGCGGCCATGACCGCTTTGGATACCCAGTTTTCCGATGCAATCAGCTCAATATGGCTGTTCTGACGGGCCATCTCTGCCTCGATGGCTGCCGCTACTTCCTTGTCCACTGCCTTCACTTCATCCAATGAATACATTGTAAGATCCTCCTCGTTTTACGGCGCTTCGACTATGAGTGTCTTTCTCTGGCGCACATTTGTCTTTTTTGTTTGCTTTATTATATGAAAGCAGACCGAAAAAAGCAAGTATTTTTTTGCAAAATATTATAGTTCGTATATTTGTAAACCCAGGTTCCGAAGTCAGATACCTTTATGTCTATCTTTGTCGTTTCTTGTCGGATTCCTGCTTTCTCATCGAACTTTCTGTCCTTATTCGTCATCATTTTCTGAAATAAATATCTCGCGTAAACTGTTTGTTCTATTTTTCTATGAGGGGAGTTTTATCAATGAAACAAACAATCCAGATTCTGCTGAACTCGGCCGGTGTGTTTAGCCACTACTGCGGATACCGTTATTTTATCCGCGCTGTGGAACTTGCTGTTCAGGATCCCACCCGTCTCCAGTATATTCAGAAGGCTATCTATGTCACCGTAGCCTTTGAATATGCCACCACTGTAACCAGTGTGGAGCGGGACATTCGAACCATCCGCGATGTGATGATGAGGAATGGCGGCCATCAGCTTCTCGTCCGAATGACCGGCAGTCCGGTCTGGTCCGACAGAACGCCCTATCCGAAGGATCTGATTGCCATCTTCTGCGAGTACCTGCTTCACAGGAAAGAAACACTCACGATGGCACAGTAGCTATACCGGGAAGAGCAGAAAAAGCCCGGCAGCCTTTCAGGCCGCCGGGCTCTTTCTATGTTTTTACAAAATCACTGTGCCAAGGATTCTGACGTCTCTGTCTGCCGCCAGCGCACGCTCCTTTTTTATCATTTTACTGTAGGATACTCCCTGTTTCTCCACAAACAGGATTCCCTCGTATTCATTCAGTTCCTCCAGCGCAGCTGCCTGGAAAACGATGCGCTCATAGGATGAAAGGGTAAGATCGCCCAGCTCCCGGACAAGCTCTGCCCGAAAGGCTTCCGCTTCTTCCTTCGCAATGGTTCCCGCAAGCATGATTTTCTTCACACCCGTATCTCTGGCTGCCGCCTTCAGATTGGACGCCACAATCTTTACCTGCTCCTCGTAGGTAATATCCGCATACGCGCCTTCCTGTAAATGTACCAGCCAGCTGTCGATAAAGCTGAACAGACGCTTTTTGCCATTCTTTTTGGTAACCTGACCCAGAAGCGGCATATCAAATTCTTCCCGGAAGTCGTCAATTCCTTCCAGTTTTCCGCTCATCAGATACAGAACCACCAGGACAAAGGCTGCCAGGAACGCTCCCAGTACCAGACCCACAACAGCGTACTTGACTGCTCCGCTGACCGGATTGTCATAGACTACTTCTTCGCCTACCACAATGGTTTCGCCCTCGTCATTTTTCACATTTTTCAAATCGGTCTGCATAGACTTAAACTGCGAATACAGCGTGCTGTATGTATTCAGAATACCGGTCTGATAATCCTGTACACTCTGATTTACACATTCCGTCCGGGAAGAAGAAAGCAGCTCCAGAGAATGGGCTCCCATCTTTCCCTGCACCTCCCGGGCATATGCGCGAAACGCCGCTTCCGCAGCTTCTGTATAGGCCTCACATCTTTCCGCTGTGTCTGCCCCAATCTGAACCCGGAAAATTGTCGACTCATTCTGCGTGTCGCCTGTCACATATACTACAGACGTCTTATCGGAAGCAGTCTGCATCGTATTGAACGACTCCACGTTAAAGCTGATCAGATACTGCAGCTCTGATTTTTCAATACTGTCGTCTGCCTGAAGCAGCGCGTCAGCCAGTCTTCCATCCTCTGTGAAGGTCTTATAGACCGCCAGCAGATTCACGCGCTCAGACTCGCTCATTCCATCGGTATTGATATAGTAGCTTAAAATTCCCGTATTCAGATGATAAGCGTCCAGCCCCATCATAACAGAACTGTCAATGTATTCCTTCATGGTTTCCAGCGTCTGCTGCGTATTGTCTACAGCCAACTGGCCATATTCCACATTGGGATTGGTAATGACGCCTTTTTCCTGGGTTTCTTCCTTTTTATCATCTCCCAGCGCCTCTGCTTCTTTCTTCAGTGCGTTCCCCTTCACGGTAGCCTGGTACTTATAACCGCCGGCCAGCACTGCCAGAATCAGCATGGAAGCTACGATCCAACGCCATTTTTTCAGGCAGTAAAACATAAGGTCCATCAGGCTGATTTCTTTTTCGTAAGTCTCCTGATACTCGTTCATATCTGTTTCTTCCTCCTGTTTCTATTTTTACTTTCTGTCCTTTTTTCACATAGATAATTTATTATATAACATCTCTCTCCAAATAGCAATTCCTGATTTTTTGTCTGTTTTTTCCTTTTCCAATCGTATTTTTTAATATTTACTCATAACTGTTCCGTATCAGAATCGTTACATTTACTCTTACAAAGGAGGAATTTTCGTGAGACAATCTGCATTATACTCTCTGCTTCAGCTGGCAGGCCTCCGCGCGCAGTATCTTGGATACGCTTATTTCGCTGACGCAGTTCTTTTGGCTTCAGAGGATCTGACGCGGCTTCAAAATCTCCGCCGTGATATTTATCTCCCTGTGGCGGCAAAATATCATGTCAGTTGCCCCAGCGTCGAGCGGGATATCCGCACGGCCAGGGACGTGATTTTCCGTCATCAGAATTTTGAAGTGTTCCGGACCCTCGGCGTCTATCCGCTCTGGAAAAATGCACAGCCCTATCCCCGCGAATGCATTGCCGCCTTTGCCGACTATCTCGCCCGGCTTTCTTGACAGGCTGCGGGAGAAAAAGTTATACTATTACTTAACTACTATTGTAAGGAGACTTTTTCATGCCGCAGAACCGCTTCCGTTCCCTGAACACTGCCCTTCAGGAGCGCTTTGGAGAGAAAATCTATAAGCTGTCCCTGAACGGCGACTGTACCTGTCCCAACCGGGACGGGACCCTGGGAACCAGAGGCTGCATCTTCTGCAGCGCCGGTGGTTCCGGGGATTTTGCTTCCAGCCCTGCCCTTTCGATAACGGAGCAGATCGAGGACGCGAAAAAGCGCCTGGCCGGGAAACGCCCGATACAGCGCTACATTGCCTATTTTCAGGCTTACACCAACACCTACGCTCCCATAGAACATCTGCGGATGATTTTCACAGAGGCCATCACCCACCCGGATGTGGCTGTACTCTCTGTCGCCACCCGCCCGGACTGTCTGGGACCGGACGTGCTGGAACTGCTCTATGAGCTGAATCAGATAAAACCGGTCTGGGTGGAGCTTGGACTGCAGACTATTCACGAGGAGACCGCATCCCTTATCCGGCGCGGTTACCCCCTTCCTGTCTTTGACGAAGCCATGGAGCATCTGAAGGCCATCGGCGTCGAAACCGTCGTACACGCCATCCTGGGACTGCCCGGCGAGACGCCGGACATGATTCTGGATACGGTGCATTATATCAATACATCCGGCGCAGACGGAATTAAACTGCAGCTCCTTCACATTCTAAAGGACACGGATCTGGCCGCTTATTATAAGGATGCCGGCTTTCACGTACTGACCCTGGATGATTATGTGGATCTGATCATCCGCTGCCTGGAGATCTCCCGCCCGGATCTGGTGATTCACCGTCTAACCGGCGACGGACCGAAGGATTTGCTTATCGCGCCCCTCTGGAGTCAGGCCAAGCGGCAGGTGCTGAATACGATTCACAGGGAGCTCAAAAACCGGGATACTTATCAGGGACGGCTTTATACACCCTGACATTTCAAAAGAAAGGACGGCGGACTGCCATGTCAGACACTTTGACCTTATACAAATTGATTCTTCTCCATATTCTGGACAAGGTAAGCTTCCCCATGAGCAACGGACAGCTTTCCGAATTTATGCTGGACAAGGAATATACTGATTATTTCACCGTGCAGACTGCCCTGTCCGAGCTGGTGGAAGCGCATTTTATCCATATGAAGACCGTCCGCAATACTTCTCTCTATTCCATCACCGATGAGGGACGTAAAACGTTGGAATTTTTTGGCAAAAAAATCTCTTCCCAGATACAGGAAGAGATTGCGGATTATCTGAAGGAACACAATTATGAGCTGCGCAATGAGCTCTCTGTTCCGGCTGATTATTACCCCACCGGAAATGGCGAATATGCCGCCCGCTGCCGGGTTCTGGAAAAAGGCTCTGCTATCATCGATCTGACCCTCACTGTGCCAACAAAGGAACAGGCCGAATCCATCTGCGCCCACTGGAGCACCAAAAGCCAGCAGATGTACGCGTATCTGATGCAAAATCTTCTGTAACTCCCTGAAAATAAGGAGAGCAGGCTTTCGCCTACTCTCCTTTTCTGTATTCGTTCAGGCCTTCGGCCAGTTCTTTCACATCTTTGATAATATCGTCAAAGGCTCCTGCCTCGTAGAGATTGACCACAATCAGTCCGATGGGAACTGCGATAATCATCGCGATAATTCCGCCGACTTTATAACCGATGTACATAAATACCATGGTGGACAGCGGATTCAGTCCAATGGTGTCGCCCACAATCTTCGGCTGAATCACCTGACGCACCAGCTGACTTACCAGATAAATGATGATAAGCCCCACCGCAAACTTATAACTGCCGCTTAAGACCTTTAAGACTGCCCATGGAATCAATACAGTTCCGGTTCCAAAAAATGGGAGGAAATCCAGTAGCGCAACCAGAATGGCCCAGAGAATCGCGTATTTGATATGCAGTACAAAGAATCCCACCAGCAGAATCACAGCCACCACGCCCATGATTTTAAACTGGGCTTTAAAATAACCGCCTACCGCGCTGCGGAATCTGCCTGCGATGAAGTGCCATTTGGAGCGCAGCTCCTCCGGCGTGTGCTCCCGCCCCCACTGGATGATTTTGTCCCGCTCTGCGATAAAGAAATAGGCGGACAGGATCGTAAAGATCACATTTACCAGAATATTGGGGATATTCTTTGCGATATTACCTGCAGCGGTCACTGTCGGCCCGCCGATGGTACTGATCACATTCCCCAGGGATTCGGTCAGGCTGTTGACCATCGTGGCCAGCTTTTCCACCAGCTCCGGCGGTATCTTCTCAGACAATCCGGCCAGGTTGGCGCCGGTAATCTCCAGATCGCCCAGCAGTGATTCATAGAGATCCGGCAGGATTCCGATAAAGCCGTAGATCTCACGGGCCAGCCAGGCAATCAGACCGTAGCCGCCCAGTACAATCAACGCAATGGTTCCGATGATAATCACCATGGAACTGTGTTTCCGCACGATTTTCAGACGTTTTTCCATGAACCGTACCAGAGGATTCGCGATCAACGCGATAACCCATCCCACCACAAAGGGCATGAAAAAGATCAGAAACCGTGGAACCAGAAGACAGACCAGCACCACCCCCATAAGAAATAGTACAATGTTTACCACATTTCTCAAGTACTTTCTGTCCATATGTTTAACCTCTTTTCAGGGAATCCGGAAAAACCGCCGGATTCTTTCCTTATTATGCTTCCGGTTGTTCCGGAGCTTCTTCAGGCTCTGTCTCCGGCGCAATCAACGTATCAATCAGCGCCCAGATCTCATCCCGCCCCTGCTTGGTTTCCGAAGAAAATGGAAGAATCTGGGTGCCAGGCTTCACGTTCAGCCCGGTACGAATCAGCTTTAACTGCTTCTGAATCTGGCTGCGCTTAATCTTATCCAGCTTGGTGGCAATGATAATCGGATCATAACCGTTCCAGACAATCCACTCATACATGCGCTTATCATTTTCCGACGGCTCATGACGGATATCAATCAGCAGAAATACCGCCTTCAGCTGCTTCGAACCATGCAGGTAGCGCTCAATGAGCTTTCCCCATTTTTCCCGGATTTCCTGGGTCACCTTAGCATAGCCGTAGCCCGGCAAATCCACCAGGTACATAGCCTGATTCACGTTATAAAAGTTGATAGTCTGGGTCTTCCCCGGCTGGGCCGAGGTCCTGGCCAGAGACTTCCGATTCAAAAGTCCGTTGATCAGGGAAGATTTTCCCACATTGGACTTGCCTGCGAAGGCGATCTCCGGCAGTTCATTTTCCGGGAGACGGCTGGTAATACCGCAGACCGTCTCCAGATTTACATTTTTAATAATCATTTCGTCTCTCCATGAAAGGCTATTTTCAGCACATCTTCCATCTGCTCCGCGTAGACAAGCTCCAGTCCCTTCTTGATTTCCGCGGAAATCTCCTCCACATCCCGGCGGTTCTTCTCCGGCACGATGACCGTCCTGATTCCCGCGTTTTTCGCTGCCAGAAGCTTTTCTTTTAAACCGCCGATGGGAAGCACCCGGCCCCGCAGGGTGATTTCGCCGGTCATGGCCACATGGGCATACACCGGGATGCCTGTCATCGCCGACAGCATAGCCGTCGCCATGGTGATACCGGCGGACGGACCGTCCTTCGGCACTGCTCCCTCCGGAATATGGATATGTATATCATGCTCTCCAAAGAAAGCTTTGTCAATCCCGTAGCGGTCGCTGACGGAACGGATGTAGCTTAAGCCCGTCCGCGCGGACTCTTTCATCACGTCGCCCAGCTGGCCGGTCAGGGAGATTTCACCCTTTCCGGGCATGATGTTGACTTCGATCTGCAGGGTATCGCCGCCCACACTGGTCCAGGCCAGACCACGGACGATGCCGATCTCATCGGTTTCATTGGCCATATCATAATGATAACGGGCCTTGCCCAGATATTTCTCCAGATTATTTTCGGTGAGCTTTACGCTCTTTTTCTTCTTCTCCAGAATCTCCCGGGCCGCTTTGCGGCAAACCTCGCCGATTTTACGCTCCAGCTGGCGCACGCCGGCCTCCCGGGTATAGCTGTGAATCAGATCCTCCAACGCCTTCGGACTGATAGTAAGCTGTCCTTCCTTCAGTCCGTTCTTCTCCATCTGCTTGCTGATCAAATGCTCGCGGGCAATATGTACCTTTTCATTTTCCGTATAACTGATGACCTCAATAAGCTCCATACGGTCAAGCAGAGGTCTTGGAATGGTCTGTACGTCGTTGGCGGTGGCGATAAAGAGCACCTCCGACAGATCCATGGGAATCTCCACATAATGATCCTGGAACCGGTTGTTCTGCTCAGAATCCAGCACCTCCAAAAGAGCCGATGAGGTATCTCCCTTGTAATCACTGCTGACCTTGTCAATCTCATCCAGCAGCATCAATGGGTTTTTCACGCCCGCCTGCTTCATGCCCGTGGCGATGCGGCCCGGCATGGCGCCCACATAGGTTCTCCGATGACCGCGTATCTCTGCCTCATCCCGGACGCCGCCCAGGGAAATGCGGACATATTTCTTATTCAATGCCCGCGCAATGGAACGGGCTATAGAGGTCTTACCGGTTCCGGGCGGGCCCACCAGACAGAGAATCGGACTGCTTCCCTTCTTCGTCAGGATCCGCACGGCCAGATACTCCAGCACACGCTCCTTGACCTTCTCCATGCCATAGTGATCCTCGTTCAGAATTGCTTCAGCACGTTTCAGATCACTGCTGTCCCGGGATGCCTTGTCCCAGGGAAGCTCCAGCATAGTCTCAATATAACCACGAAGGACTGCGCTTTCAGAAGAATTCATTCCCATATTGCGAAATCTGGAGATCTCCTTATTCAGCTTTTCCTTCACTTCCTTGGAGGCCTTCAGTTTCTGCACTTCTTCTGTGAAATGATCCGCGTCGGAAAAGGTGTTATCCTCTCCTAACTCCTCCCGGATGACCTTCATTTCTTCCCGAAGCAGATATTCCCGTTGACCTTTATCCACATGGGCCTTTACCTTCTGCTGCAGTTCTCTCTTGAAACGCATAATTTCAATCTCTTTATTCATCAAAAGGCAAAGCTGTTCATAACGTTCCGACAGATTCACAGCCTCCAGGAGTCTCTGCTTATCGTCATAGAACAACGGCAGGTTGATCAGCACCTGGCTCATCAGCTTCTCCAAATCGGTCTCCTCCAGAATCTGACGTTCCATATCCTTGTTCATCTTGCCATTTTCCTGGCAGTAAAAGCTGAAGATTTCCGCCAGATTCCGAACCATGGCTTCCCTGGCGCTTTCCGGCAGTGCCTCCAGCTCTCTGTCCTTCTCAAACCGGATAATTTCCGCCTCCAGATAGTCCCCTTCTTCCGAAAAATGGGACAGTTCCCCGCGTTCCAGGCCCTCGGCCAGCACACGGATAATTTTCTGGGGCATCTTGATGACCTGTTTTACCGATGCGATGGTTCCGATACGGTAGAGATCATCCGGTCCTGGATTTTCCACCTGTACGTCCTTCTGGGTTACCAAAAAGACTCTCTGATCACGCAGCATGGCTTCTTCGATGGCTTTCACCGAGCGCTCCCTGCTCACGTCAAAATGTATTACCATGTCGGGAAGGATGGTCATTCCGCGTAATGCTACCACGGGTAGGGTTTCGATTAATTCTGACATAAATCCTTTTCACTCCTTCTCATTTGTATTTCGTTTCTTCTTATCTTATGCACGAAAGAGTCCCGCAAACGGAACTCTTTCTGACTCCGGACTTACGCCCGCGCTTTTATCTCGTTGCTGGCGGTCACAGGCGTACCTGTTCCCTCTACAACTTCTTTTGTAATCATACAGTTGGTGATACTGTCATCGGA
>ERZ773210.3426-NODE-3426-length-11285-cov-3.458415_pt1 | contig 11285 bp, 10 predicted proteins | sample MGYA00580528_ERZ773210 | MGnify/ENA primary metagenome ERZ773210 (study PRJEB29015, sample SAMEA2737769) | human gut metagenome | biome: human gut; feature: human-associated habitat; material: faeces | place: China | collected 2012 ...
ATTAGGGGAGATGGACAAGTTGTTGTTATAAAGTTTTCGGATGGTATGAAATTTGAAATATTACCAGCTTTTAAAAATAATACTATTTGGGGATGGGATGGAACATATAAATATCCGGATAGCCATATGGGAGGAAATTGGATGTCAACCAATCCCAAAGCAGAGCAGGATGCGATAAAAGAAAAAAATGAACAATCGAATGGACTTCTGTATGATGCGTGTAAACATATTCGTTATATTAGAGACAACAATTTCCAAAGTTATCATTTGTCAGGAATATTGATTGATTCTTTTATGCACAATGCTATTAAGGAATGGCATTTTTTACGTGATGGAGAGCAACCGTCTGGATGTAGAGAAACTTTCGAGGAAGCAATGTTGAAATATTATAATGAAATTTCTTTGAATGGATATATTACACCGCAGATACAAGCACCCGGAAGCAATATGAAGGTAGATGCATCAAAAGGCTGGGATGTATTGGGAAAAGTGCTTAGATATATGGTATAGTGCAGAAAGGTAGAAAGTGCTATGGAGGAAAATCAGGAATTATTATTGAATCAGATAATAGATTTGCATGGGAAAGTTGTTTATACATACACAACTCACCATAAAATACAGAATAGATTAGAGCGTATAAATAAAGGAGTTAAGATTAGTCAGATAATACTTACGGCAGTTTCAACGGTAGGATTTTTGGCGACTGTTATAACAAATCAGTATCTGTTAGCGTGGATAGGTGGGATTACATCAGCATTGTCATTAGGACTTAATTTATATATGAAAGATAGTAACTTGGATGATCGAATAAAAAAACATAAGGATGCAGCAGATGAATTGTGGGATGTTCGAGAAGCATATTCGTCTTTGATAACAGATTTTTGTGATTTGCCTTTGAGTGATATAAGGTCAAGAAGAGATGAAATTCAGTGCATATGGTCAGAGATAAATAAAAAATATCCGGGAACAGATAAAAAAGGATACAAAGAGGCTCAAAAGTCATTGAAAGATGAAGAGGAACAGACTTTTAATGAGGGAGAAGCAGAAAATTTTTTGCCTGTAGCAAGCAGGAAGAAAAGGAGTTGACGCATAATGGGAAGAATAAGCAATTCAAAAGAACAATTTTATTATTCATTGATTGAAAATGAAAGACTAAAGGATATGGAGATTTTCAATGTATTAAAAGAAAAATACATGGATTTTTATAATGTGTGTGAAAAATTTGCTGATATTTCGTTGAATGCACCGAAGTATAGGGTGCCTGGTACTTGTGATGTCCAAGGATATTTTCAATTTAAAGATATTGAAAGGGCAAAGCGTAGTGCAAAAGCATTTTTTGCTGATAATTCTTTGAAAAATGTTGATGAATATATGTATAAATCTAAAGCTAATATTATCAAAATTAATAAATATAATTGTGGGGCTTCAGGAGAAACACTTGTTTTTTTTGAATTCATATGTAATTCAATTTTTTCAGGTGTAATATATGATATAATTAAATCTTTCATTGGTTTATTTAGTTCTAAAATCAAATCAAAATATTCTTTTTTTAGGTTTAATAACAGACGAGCAATTAAAGAAATGTCCATATTATTAAATTGCAATGAAGAGGATATTCAGCTTATAGATATTAGCCGAAATGGTAAACTAATTAATTTAATTGTTATGACGGTTTCAATAGAAAAATATAATGTACTTATACAACCCAATGGTAATGTATGTAATATAAAAAAGCTTGATACATTTTAATATATAAACACAAAAATAACCTGTTCCAATAGCATAACAAACAAATGTTCCTAAAAAACAAGCCCCATAACGATTTATATGTTTACTATAAGAAATCACATAAGCCATGATAGGAAAAGCAAAAAGATACCCACCTGTATAACTTACAAGTGAAGAAATTCCACCGTTAAAGCCGGCAAAAACAGGTAGTCCAATAGCTCCCATACATAAATAAACAAAACAAGCCGCAAAAGCATTGTTTGGTTTAAAAGTTAGAGCAATCACATAAACCATAAAAGTCTGTAAGGTAAGTGGTACATACCCTGGTAAATCAATTTTTATTTGTGAAAATAATGCCAATAAACATGCCGCAAGAGCAAGTTGACACATTTCTTTTACTTTGAAGTTCAAAGCGTTCACCTCCTGCAGGCATCATACCAAATGTCTTACTTTGTGTCAACCTGTTTTAAAAGAGGATAAATTCTTTTATAGTTTTTCTTTTGAATCTCTTCTTGATAGCTTTCATCAATCAAATATTCTTTAACGACACATGTAATTCCTTTTTGTGAAAGCTCTTTTGCTTGTTGATTGGCCTGTCTTTCTTCTAAATAAATATCTTGAATAATGACATACTCTTGATCTTGATAAAAATAGCTTGTCATCTCCAATTCTTTCAATTGATTTATAATTTGATTGGCATTTTCTTTTTCTTTATAACGACCTACCTGTAAAACATAAATACTCATATCTTGTTGCATGGCATAATCAACATAAAGAAAACATACTGTATTTAAAATCAACATAAAAAAAGTAAAAATAAGAAGTCCTTTTTTCTTCATAAACTCACCTCTTTTTAGTTTATGAAGTAAATAATAGAATATGAAGGTACTTATCGTACCTTCATTTCACTTATCGCCATTCAATAGAAATAAGTCTTGGAATTGAAATACGTCCACTTTTAGAATAGAGCATTTTATAAACCGCAGCCCCTACAACAATACATACGATCCATGTACCAACAGCTCCTCCTACAATATCCATTTGATTATTCAATTGTAATTCATTCATATTCTTCCTTCCTTTCCAAGGAAAAGACATTCCACTAACTTCCTCACTACTATATTCGCTTTTTTTTAAGTTTTTTCTTTTAAAAATTAAAAAAAATCAAGTTTTTTCAAACTTGATTTTACATTGCTTCCAATTTTCCCTTAACAGCGTTGTATTTAGAAGTATAATCTTCTAATTTTTGACGTTCACTATCTACTTTTGCTTGAGGTGCTTTTGATACAAATTTTTCATTACTTAACATATTTGTACAACGTTTAATCTCACCTTCAAGTTTTTGAAGTTCAACTTGTAATTTTTGTTTTTCTGCTTCCTTATCAACATAGGCTCCAAGTTCAACAATTAAAGTATTACCACCTTGAATCATTGCTGTTGCAACATCTTTTGAAGTTTCTTGATTATAACCAACACAAGTTGCATTACATAATTTCTTTAAATATGGCACACATTGATCTAATAATCCTTGTAAACCTTCATCTTTTGTTTCAATGGAATATTCAACTTCAATAGCATTTTTAATTGTGTAGTTTGCACGAATTTCACGAACACCTTTAACAATATCCATTAAATAAGTAAATTGTTTATTAATGTTTTCATCATTGAAATCAGGATTTACTGTTGGATATTTAGAAATACAAATTGATTCTTCTAAATGAGGAATAGCTTGATAGATTTCTTCTGTAACAAATGGCATAAATGGATGAAGCATTCTAACAATCGCATTTAAAACATAAACAAGAGTATGTAAGCTTGCTTGTTTTTCTGCTACATCATCACTATTTAAATGAACTTTTGTAAGTTCAATATACCATGAACAGAAATCATCCCAGATAAATTTATATAATTCGCTACCAACATTAACAAATTCAAATTTATCCATGTTAGCATCTACTTCTTCAATAACGTTATTTAAACGATTTAAGATCCATTTATCACATAAATTTAAATGATCAAATTTCAAATCTTTATATTCTAAATTTTCATCAATATTCATTAAAACAAATCTTGCAGAGTTCCAAATTTTATTAATGAAATTCCATGAAGCTTCTAGTTTTTCAGGAATATATCTTAAATCCATACCAGGTGCTGAGTTTGTAGTTAAGAAGAATCTTAATGTATCGGCACCATATTGATCAATAACATCCATTGGGTCGACCCCATTACCTAAAGACTTAGACATTTTTCTTCCTTGTTCATCACGAATTAAGCCATGAATCAAAACATGTTCAAATGGTCTTTGACCTGTAAATTCTAATGATTGGAAAATCATACGACTTACCCAGAAGAAAATAATATCATATCCTGTAACTAAAGTATTTGTTGGGAAGTATCTTTTAAATAGAGGATCTTCTGTATTAGGCCAACCTAATGTTGAAAATGGCCATAAAGCACTAGAGAACCAAGTATCTAAGACATCTTCATCTTGTGTCCAGTTTTCGATATCTTCTGGTGCTGTTTTTCCAACATAAACTTCACCTGTTTCTTTATGATACCAAGCTGGTACTTGATGTCCCCACCATAATTGACGAGAAATACACCAATCTTCGATATTTTCCATCCATTGTGTAAATGTTTTTTCAAATCTTTCTGGTACAAAGTTTACTTTAGAATCTTTCTTTTGATTAGCTAAAGCAGCTTCAGCCAATGGTTTCATTTTAACAAACCATTGTTTTGATAAATAAGGTTCAACAATAGCTCCTGATCTTTCTGAATGTCCTACTTGATGTAAATGTTTTTCAATATGATCAACAATACCAGCTGCTTCAAAATCAGCCACTAATTGTTTACGACATTCAAAACGATCCATTCCTTGGTATTTATGACAAAGTTCATTCATTGTACCATCATCGTTCATACAAATAGGCATATCTAAGTTATATTTTTTAGCTAAAGCAAAGTCATTTGGATCATGTGCAGGTGTACATTTCATTACCGCAGTTCCAAAATCCATATCAATATAGCTATCAGCCATAATTGGTAATTTATCACCATTTGCTGGGTTGATTGCATATTTACCAACAAGATCTTTATATCTTTCATCATCAGGGTGAACAAAGATGGCTTGATCAGCAAACATTGTTTCAGGACGTGTTGTTGCAATGACTAATTCTCGATTACTATCAACAATTTTATATTTAAAATAATACATTGCCCCTTCAATTTCTTTATGAATAACTTCAATGTTACTTAAAGCTGTTCTTTGTACAGGATCCCAGTTAATAATTCTTTTACCTTGATAAATATATCCTTTTTCATATAAACGAACGAAAACTTCTTTAACAGCTTGAGATAATCCTTCATCTAAAGTAAATCTTTCTTTTGAGTAATCTAAAGATAACCCTAACTTTTCCCATTGAGCACGAATAATCGAAGCATATTCTTCTTTCCAAGACCATGCTTTTTCTAAGAAACCTTCTCTTCCTAAATCATAACGAGAAATTCCTTCTTCTCTCATTCTTGCTTCAACTTTTGCTTGTGTGGCAATTCCAGCATGATCCATACCTGGAAGCCATAAAGCATCATAACCTTGCATTCTTTTATAACGAATAATCATATCTTGTAAAGTTGTATCCCAAGCATGTCCTAAATGAAGTTTACCAGTTACGTTAGGTGGTGGAATAACGATTGCATAAGGCTTTTTAGAAACATCTCCCGCTTTAAAATATTCTTTTTCTAACCAATGTTGATATTTACCTTTTTCAACACTTTTATGATCATATTTACTCGCTAATTCTTTCTTCATTTTCATCATCCTTTTCAATAAAACTTTCTTTATGTTCTTTAATGTATTCTCCTAATTTATCACCAATTCCCGAAGAACGTAATAAGGAAACAAATTCATTTGTAAAATCAGAGAAATTATAAGTTGCATACTCACTTGTTTCATCGATTTCATCTTCTTGATCATTTTCAATTAAAATGGCTAACTTTTCAGCTTCTTCTAATAAATGAGCAATATCATAACATTTCATTGTTTCAAACGCTTCTTTATAATAAGGGCGATAATTACAATAAGGTTCTGTTATAAAAAACGAATGAATTGAACCTCTTCCCCCTTCTAAAGAACATTCTAATTGGTACATTGTATAAATTAATAATTCTTCATGTGTTAAATAAGGAATAATATTTCCATCATAGTTATCATCTTCAAAAAGACGATCTTCTTTCGCATTAATATGAAAAATAACAGCTCTTGTAAGATCGATTGGTTCAATTTTATCAAACACTTCACTTGTAAGATGTGAAAACTCATCTTTTTCTTGAGCTAACTTTTCTTCATATTGTTTTCTTCTTTCTTTTACTTGTTTATATTTTTTTCCATAAAAGCTAAACAAGAAGATACACATAATAACAAATGCAATCCATACATACCAATACTCTGTAAAATAATTCATCTTTTTCCTCCTTAAAATAAAAAAGTCCTCCCTCTAAGGACGACTTAATCGCGATACCACCTTAGTTCTAAGTAAACACTTAGCACCTCAAAACTTTAACGCAGTTCTACGTGTTAAACTACTTTATTTCATCTAACATGCTCCTTGGCTACCTTCACTCTTTTCATTTATCCCTTTCCAGCAAACGGGACTCTCTATCAAACAAAGAAGAACTACTCCTCCAAATCATTGCATTACTATTCTAACAAATTGCTTATACCTCGTCAATCTCTATCTTTTTAAATATTTTTACAATGCCATCCATATAACAAATCAGTTTTGCCATTTCTTGAATATTATTATTTTCATCCTCATTTAAAGATACATGTGGAACGATAGATAACAAACAAAGAAGTAATAATTTTTCTTCTTGATACAAATCAATTTCTTCTAAATATCCGTCAAATAAAGCAACGCATTCATAAAGATCCTTTTGATTTTGGAAAAGTTCAACAAGATCATAGATACAGTAATTAATTTTCATTTGATCAATCGAAATCAGTTTTTGTTGGTCCACAAAAATATGATTCAAATCAAAATGATGATAAATTAAAGAAAGCCTTATTTCTTTCTTCTCTTTAACACTTTCAAAATAACGACTCAAATAATACCGAGATTGATTTAAAAACTCAATAATTCGATAATAATTTAAAACAAGCATCCACCCCGATGGTGCTTTATATTTTTTAAACTCAAATTCTTTCATCATTCTTTCAAATTCGTCTTTTCTTATTTGAATAAGGCTTAAAAGATTTTCTTTTTGTCTTTCAAAAAAAGATATATCTTCACTTTGAATAAAAAAAGATTTTTTGTGTAAATACGCAATTATTTGATAATACATTTTAATTTTAATTTCTTTTTGAATTGCATTTTTATACACTAAATAAGGCATTAAATAAATAAACTTGTCTTGATAAGGGGTAAAATAATGATCCTCTTTATTTTTAATGATTGAAATAAAATGATGCAGATGTAGTGTTTGAATATGTTGATAGGCATTTTCTAGTTTTTTTTCTTGTATAATTTTTACACAATAAAAGCCTTGCTTTGTTTTTACCTTATAAACCTTTGGACTCAATTGAATGAGTCCAATAACTTCTAAATCATACTTTGTTTGTATCAGATTTTGGATCATAAGGAATAATCAATATTTGCCCTACATCTAGACTCAAATTATTATTATAATCACGAATCACTTTTTCATCCATATTATATGCTTTAGCGATACTTTCATACGTATCATTTGCACAAACAACATAAAGATAATAAGCCCCTATATCTTCTTGATCATCTTCAACTTCATTTTTAGCCTTGGTTTCATAGACCTTTTCACTTAATTCTTCTACCTTTTTTTCAGGCATTTCTTCTACTGGCATCTTTTCTATTTGTGGTTTTATTTCTTTCTTTTTTTCATCAAGATCACGTGTCAATGCTTCAATTTCTTCAAGTGGATCTGGATCTACCCGAATGTATCGATTTTCTCCTTCTTCTACTCCATAAACACCAACTTCTATCTTGATTTTAAGATTACCATCTAGAATATCATAATGAAAATCTTCTACTTTTAAATGAAAATCTTGTGGATCAATGATCTTTTGTTCATCTGCATAAATATCAAGTTCTACATTCTCTAAAAAGTTTTTCTTTTCATCACTCAAATATTCTCCTTTGATTGCTAGTGTTCCTAAAGCACGAATCCCATGTTCTTCCATTTTATAATCAATAGATTCATCAACTGTTAAACTCACTAATTCTTTTAAACGGTGAAACAAATCAATTTCTTTTTCGTAAAATATTTTTTGCATATTCTTCCTCCTAACAAAGAATATGCAAAAACAAACAAGATATGAAAAAAAGTAGGTTTCCCTACTCAAAATCAATATCACATAATTCATAAATAGCGTTCCAAGCTTCTTGGATTCCTTTTTTCTTCAAACTAGAAAAGCGAATAAAAGTATCACTTGGATCAAAATGTAAAGTATCTTTAATAATCTTTTCATTTTTCTTTAAATCATTACGTTTTAATTTATCTTCTTTCGTTGCCACTACAATTACTGGAACACCATGATGTTTTACAAATTCATACATCATTACATCATCTTTTGTAGGTTTATGACGATAATCTACCAATAAAATAAACCCTCTTAAAGTTTGTCTTTCACTAATGTATTCATCCATGGTTTTACCAAATTGTTTTGTCACATTGTTTGCAACTTTGGCATAGCCATAACCTGGAACATCTACAAAATAAAGCGCATCATTAACATTAAAGAAATTAAGTGTTTTTGTTTTACCTGGGGTACTTGAAACCTTGGCAAGTCCATTTCTTGATAACATTGTATTAATAAAACTACTTTTTCCCACATTTGAACGTCCAGCAAGACACATTTCTGGAAAACTTTCTTCTGGCCATTGACTTTTCCATGCAGCCGATAAAATATATTCTGCTTTTTTAATTTTTACCATTTTTCATCACCTTTTGTATTGTACAAAAAAAATAACGAAAATTCAAGATTTCCGTTATTTAACAATCGCATGTTCTAAAACTGTATCAATATGATCCGCTAAAACAATTTCTAAATCGTTTCTTACTGATACTGGGATATCTTCGATATCTTTTTCATTTTCCTTAGGAATAATGATTTTTCTAATTCCTGAACGATGTGCAGAAATTGATTTTTCTTTTAATCCACCAATTGGTAAAACATTACCACGTAAAGTGATTTCTCCTGTCATGGCAACATCATCTCTTACAGGTTTATTTGTAAAAGCTGAATAGATTGCAGTTGTAAGAGTGACACCTGCTGATGGACCATCTTTTTTGATAGCTCCTTCAGGAACATGAATATGAATATCTTGTTTATCAAAGGCTTTATCATCTAAACCATATTTTTCTTTATTAGCTTTTAGGTAATCTAAAGCAATTGATGCCGATTCTTTCATTACATCACCTAATTGACCAGTTATAATAAATTTACCAGTACCATCAAAATGATTGACTTCAATTGGTAAAATATCTCCACCAAATTGTGTATAAGCCATACCTGTAACTACCCCAACTTGTGGACGAGGAAGTTTCTTTGTATGATCAAATGGTGCTTTTCCTAAGAATTCAACCAATTTATCTTTATCAATAGTCACTGAATCAACTTTATCTTTTAAGATAGCTAAAACAGTTTTTCGACATAATTTAGCAATATATCTTTCAAGTTCACGAACACCGGCTTCACGTGTATAGTGTTGAATGATTTCCATGATGATATCATCAGAAAGAATCATTTGTTCAGGTTTTAATGAATGTGCTTCTAATTGTTTTTTAATTAAGTGTTCTTTGACAATCATTAATTTTTCTTGTTCTGTATAGCTTGATACTTCAATAATTTCAAGACGATCTCTTAAAGGTCCTGGAATACCGCCTAAATCATTAGCTGTCGCAATGAAGAGGACTTTAGATAAGTCATAAGGCTCTTCAATATAGTTATCAGAAAATTGAGAATTTTGTTCAGGATCTAAAACTTCTAGCATCGCACTTGTTGGATCCCCTTTATAATCACTTGCCATCTTATCAATTTCATCTAATAAGAAGACAGGATTAACAACACCGGCTTTTTTCATTCCTTGAATGATACGTCCAGGCATTGAACCTAAATAAGTACGACGATGTCCACGAACTTCTGCTTCATCTCTCACTCCACCTAAAGAGGCTTTAACAAATTTACGATCTAGAGCTCGCGCAATACTTTTCGCAATACTTGTTTTCCCTACACCTGGTGGACCTGCTAAACAGATAATTGGTGCTTTTAAAGATTGTGTCATTTGTTTAACTGCCAAATGTTCCACAATTCTTTCTTTTACTTTTTCTAAACCAAAATGATCTTCTTCTAAAATAGCTTCAATTTTAGAGATATCTTCTTGATCTTTTGTTTCTTGATACCAAGGTGTTTTCATCACCCAATCAATATAAGTTCTTACTACGTTTGCTTCTGAAGATGCTGGTGGCATTGCTTCAAAACGACGTAATTCTTCTTCAACTTTATCTTTGATATATTGTGGATAAGGATTTTTTTCTAATTCTTTACGAATTTGTTCAGCATCGTCTCCTTTATCTACTGTATCACCAAGTTCATCTTTAATTGCTCTTAATTTTTCTCTTAAATAGTATTCTTTTTGATTTTCATCAATACTTTCTTTGACTTTACGATTAATTGTATCTTCTAATTGATTGATCATTTTTTCAGATTCAATTGAACTTGCAACCAAGAAAAGCCTTTTATTGATATCTCTTTCTTCAAGAATTTTTTGTTTTCTATCTAAATCAATTGGTAAATATTGACCAATTGTATCAGCAAGTAAGCTTGCTGACGTTCCATTTGAAAGTAAAGTTAAACTTTCAGCTGGAATATGAGGCATATGACGTCTTGCTTGTTCAAAGTAAGCTGTTGTTTTTCTTACCAAAGCAACTTCTTCATTGGAATCCCCATAAATATCTTCTAAAACTTCAGCTGTTGAAAAAATAGAACCCTCTTCAATTTTAAAATTTTGAAGATAAACTCTTTTTTCTCCAGTAACAGTTAATTTGATTGTCCCTGCACTATCGCGACGGATTTTCTTTTCAATTTTACATAAAGTTCCAACATGATAAACATCATCATATTTTGGATCATCAACAATAGGATTGATTTGTGAAACAAATAGGATATTGTTATCAAAGTCACGACTTGAAAGTTCAAGTGCTTTTAAACTAAGAGGGCGCCCTACATCTAATGATAAACGGTTACCCGGAAAGACAATCATTCCTCTTGTACACACAACAGGAAGGGTTAATAATGTACTTTCACTCATAATAATCCTCCTTTTTTAAAAAGACGCTTACGCGTCTTTTAAACTATTTCTTTAAGTTTTCTTTAACAACGTCTAACGCTTTTCTATTTAAGATATCAGCATCGATTTATGAACAAAACTCGTTCCCGATGCCGGAGCTATCGCTTATTTTAGATTTTGGACATCGGATTTAGCATGTAGTATGTTTTCCGATGTAGAAAGCTATTTCCCAACGCC
>ERZ773210.3428-NODE-3428-length-11273-cov-3.170619_pt1 | contig 11273 bp, 9 predicted proteins | sample MGYA00580528_ERZ773210 | MGnify/ENA primary metagenome ERZ773210 (study PRJEB29015, sample SAMEA2737769) | human gut metagenome | biome: human gut; feature: human-associated habitat; material: faeces | place: China | collected 2012 ...
TATGTAAAAGGAAAATTAGATAAAATACAAAGAAAAAATTTAAACAGAGATGATACAGATAGTATATATATTGCAACAACAAACATTATTAATATACTAAATAAAATAAAAACAAACAACATATCACCAGAAGACATAGAAAAAGCTTTAAAAGATTTGAAGGCAGAAGAAAAAGAATTGAAATCTTTGGACGAAGAAGAATATGATATTTTTGGAAATATTATTGAAGATTCAACAAAAATTAGAAAAATTAATAATAAAAAACATAGAGAACTACCAAAAGATAAATTTAATATTTTGGAAGTTAACAAAAACACAAAACAAATAGGATTTAAACTTATTTTACAATCAATTGTTCAAAATATTACAAAAGCATTGGAAAAAGGTGTAATACCAGAGTCGTTACCTGTGTACAAAGCTATTAATGAGAACTTATTAAATAACAAAGAAATAAATGTGTTTAATATTAATCCTGAAAAAGAGATGCAAGAAGCAATTGATTCATTTGGAGAAAATATCAATCTATATAAACTTCATATTAAAGAGGGAACAAAAGGTATTGGGTTTACAAATATTGTCTTTTATGATAATCAAAATAAAACTTTGCCTGTCGGTATGGATTTATCAACTAAATTGATTATTGACACTTCAAAATTACATTTAAAGTTAATAGATAAAAGTTCTTTTAATATTTGTTGTTTTGATGAAAAAGATGATGACTTCTCTGACTTTATTGTAAAAAATGTTAATGTTTTTGATTATGAAATGGTTGAGATAGAGGACTTAGAAAAGTAAATAATTTAAAAATAAAAAGCTTAATACTTTATTAAAAGTGTTAAGCTTTTTTGGTACCGATGGTGGGACTCGAACCCACATGGTTTCCCGCACGATTTTGAGTCGTGTGCGTCTACCAATTCCGCCACATCGGCATGAATATTAAATACTTAATTATATTAACATATTTAAAAAGAAATGTCTAGTAAAATAATAAAATTATTTTAGGGATTTTAAGGAACGTCCCTAAATCCCTTTTTCATTTTCATAATCTTTATTGTAGTTTTCAATCATTTCAGAAATCTCAGTATAAGAACCAGATATTAATCCTTGAACAGAAGGCTTAATAGGTAATGAATCATCTTCTATGTATTTATACATATCTTGTGCCTTTTTAATCATTAGATTTACTAAAACAACTATATTATTTGGATTTTGTTTTAAAAAATTATTTATTTTATTTTCTGATATATATAGTAAATTCTTATTACCATCTTTTATTGCACCATATAAACAACTTAAAGCAGTTATATCCTCATCAGATAAAATAGAATCAGAATCGTAATTGCTTTTTATAGATTTATTACTAAATTTTGAATAGTTATATTCTTCTGAAAGGTCTTCAACTATTATATCGTCTCTTAATGATTTCAAAATATCTTCTCTTGATTTTTTTGTTTTTGTATCATTTACATCTATTTTGGGTACAAAATCTCTATTACTTTTAGAGTTATTAACAGATAAATTAGAATCACTTAACATGTAGTTTTTGTGATTTACTTTTTTTAATAAATTTTTAAACCAATCTATAATTTGCATTATATTTCCTCCTACTGATTAATGTATTTTTAGTATATCAAGTTATTGAACATTTTGTCAATTGATTAATAAAAAATTGCTTAAAATGTTACTGGATAATATTTTTTCAATACCATACAATTAAAAACCATTATTCAAAACCCACAAATTTCTAACAGACTCAATTTACTTTTTTATGTAAATATGGTATAATAAGTACATAGGCAAAAGACCTAAACGAAATAAAAAAAGCATTAAATGTATTCCAGCTTTTCAAAAAGAAGCTACTCTTTACTTTAAAATGGGAGACTATGCAGAAACAAACTCAGAGATAACAATAGTAACCCAAAATGAAGATGAAGAAGAAACAAGGAGGTATAAAATAAACAACAAGTGCAAAAAATATGATGTACCGACTGTCGAACTTATTAGCAAAACAATAAAAAAGCAAGACAAAATACTCGAATTTGATAAGCGAGAAAAAGAAAAAATATCTTTGCGTTTAGGAAAATCGAATATAATAAGAGTAGAATTGGAGCTTCCAGAAGAACAGCTAGAAAAAAAAATGAAATTATCAAAGAATATCTTTTTTCTTTGAATGATGATTTGTCAATTTATAATGTGTATGAACATATAATCGATATATATCAATTATCCAGTGAAGATATATCTGGTATAAAAAGGATATACATAGCACATGTAAAGAACACTAGTGAAATAAAGGAAGCTGTATTCAAAAAAGAAGGAAATTGGAGCTTTGCAGAAAATGATCAAACCTACAAAATCAAAAAGGAAGGAGATTGGAGTTTTATATTTAACAATTTAACAATTGATTATTCTAAAAAATATGATAGATATCAATTGAACATGACAGGAAAAAAATTAGACCAATTAAATTTAAACACTTCATATTTAATTCCACGTGTTACAGAAAAAATAAAAAATCTACAAAAATATTGTATTTAGTAGTGCAAAGAAAAAAGCCGAGAAGAAACTCTTGGCTTTTTTTCATTTAATGAATATTATTTATATTTTTTGGAAATATTTAAAATAAAATAAAAATATCTTAAAAGGAGGAAAAATGATATACACAATAACATTCAATCCAGCACTAGACTATGTAGTAAAAACACAAAATTTAAAAATAGGAAATATAAATAATATCAAAGAAGAATACATTTTTCCAGGAGGAAAAGGCATAAATGTATCAATAATGTTAAAAACATTAGGACAAGAAACAACAGCAATGGGATTCATATCAGGATTTGTAGGAAAAGAAATAGAAAAACAAGTACAAAAATATGGAGTAAAAACAGATTTTATAGAGATAGAAAATGATAATTCAAGAGTAAATGTAAAAATATTAGAAGAAAATCAAGAAACAGCAATAAATGCAAAAGGTCCATATATTGAAGAGAAATATCTTGAATTATTATATAAAAAATTGGAAATAATAAAAAATGAAGATATTTTAATATTATCAGGAAGTGTACCAAATGGTATACAAAATGATATATATGAAAAAATTTGTCAAAAACTAAAAAATAAAAATATAAAAATAGTAGTTGATTCAAGAAAAGAATTATTAATTAAAACTCTAAAACATAAACCATATTTAATAAAGCCAAATCAACAAGAATTAGAAGAAATTTTTGGAATTAAAATATCAAGTCAAGATGAAGCACTAGAATATGCAAAACAGTTAAAAGAAAAAGGTGCTCAAAATGTTATTGTTTCAATGGGAAGTAATGGAGCGGTATTTTTAGATAGCAATGGATATTCATATAAAATTAAAGCATTAAATGTAAAAGATGCTATAAATACTGTTGGAGCAGGAGATTCCATGGTTGCAGGATTCCTAGCAGGAAATGAAATGTTTAATAATTATGAAAAAGCATTTAAAATGGGAGTCGCAGCAGCAACAGCAACAACAAATACTATATTTTTAGCAACAAAGGAAAAAATTGAAGAGGTTTATAGGCATTCCTTAAAAACCTAAATATAAAAGTGAGGAAGAAAAATATGAAAATTACAGATTTACTTAAAAAAGAATCCATAAATTTAAATGTTAAAGCAACAAATAAAAAAGATGTAATAGAACAAGCAGTAGAACTTATGGAGCAAAATGGAAATATAAAAAATAAAGAAGAATATTTACAACTAGTAATGAAAAGAGAAGAAGAAGGAACAACAGGGGTTGGAGAAGGAATAGCAATACCACATGGAAAAGGGGGAGTTATTTCAGAACCAGGTCTTGCAGCAATGGTAATACCAGATGGAGTTGATTTTGAGTCATTAGATGGAAAACCAGTAAAATTATTATTTTTAATTGCAGCACCAAATAGTAAAGATAACTTACACCTTGAAGTTTTAAGCAGATTATCAGCTTTATTAATGAATGAAAAATTTAGAAAAGACTTATTAAAAGCCAAAACAAAGGAAGAATTTTTGAAGATAATAGATGAAGCAGATGAAGAAAAATCAAATAATAAATCAGAAAATAATAAAGATAAAAAAAGTGCCTCAACCGAAATGAATAAAGGCTATGAATTATTAGGAATTACAGCATGTCCAACAGGAATAGCACATACTTATATGGCAGCAGAAAGTCTAGAACAAATGGGAAAAGAACTAGGGCATCCAATAAAAGTAGAAACACAAGGGCAATCTGGAACAAAAAATAAGTTTACAGATGAAGAAATTCAAAATGCAAAAGCAATAATAATAGCAGCAGATGTAAAAGTTGATTTATCAAGATTTGACGGCAAAAGAATTCTAAGAACAGGCGTATCAGAAGGAATTCACAAACCAAAAGAATTAATAGAAAAAGCATTATATTCTGAAAATGATATTCCAATTTATCATCATCAAGGAAATAAAAGAGAAAATGTAGAAATGGAAAAGCCAAAAGGAAATTTATATAACCATTTAATGAATGGTGTAACACATATGTTACCATTTGTTGTAGGTGGAGGAATTTTAATTGCAATAGCATTTTTATTAGATGACTATTCAATAGCCCCATCAAATTTTGGTATGAATACGCCAGTTGCAGCATTCTTTAAAACAATAGGTGGGATGGCATTTGACTTTATGCTAGTAATTTTATCAGGTTATATAGCAATGAGTATTGCAGATAGACCTGGGCTTGTTGTAGGATTTGTTGGTGGAGCAATAAGTAAAGCAGGAACAACTTTTACATCACTTGGAAACCCAGAAGAAGTGCTAGTAAGTTCAGGATTTTTAGGTGCATTACTTGCAGGTTTTATAGGTGGATACGTGGTTTTATTTTTGAAAAAATTATTTAGTTTTATGCCCAAAAGCCTCGAAGGAATAAGAACTATTTTAATTTATCCAGTTGCAGGTGTATTATTAATTGGCATAATAATGTTATTGATAAATCCATTTGTATCAGCAATAAATACAGGATTAAATAATTTCTTATCATCAATGAGTGAAGTCAACAAAGTGGTTTTAGGAGCAATACTTGCAGGTATGATGTCTGTTGACTTAGGTGGACCAGTAAATAAGGCTGCATATACTTTTGGAACAGGAATGTTGGCAGAGGGCCATTATGAGATAATGGCAGCAGTTATGATTGGTGGAATGGTTGCACCACTTGCAATAGCTCTTTTAGCAACATTCTTTCCAAAAAAATTGCCTAAAAAGGAGAGACAAGCAGGTTTACTAAATTATGTTATGGGATTGTCATTTATATCAGAGGGAGCAATTCCATTTGCATCAGCAGATCCACTTCGTGTACTTGTTTCTTGTGTAATTGGTTCAGCTGTTTCAGGGGCATTGTCAATGGCTTTTAATTGTACTTTAATGGCTCCTCATGGTGGAATTTTTGTCTTGCCTTTGATTGGTAATTGGGCTTGGTATGTTGTAGCTATTGCAGCAGGTTCATTTGTTGCAATGGGAATTATGGCTGCTTGGAAGAAAAATGTTTGGGAGGAGAAATAAGAATGAAAAAAGCAAATGTTATTATTGAAAATGAAACAGGTCTTCATGCAAGACCTGCAACTGAACTAGCAAAACTTGCTATGAAGTATAAGTGTACTATTAATTTAATTGCTAATGGAAAGTTGATTGATGCTAGGTCTCCTCTTATGATTATGTCTGCTGGGATAAAGAATAAAACAGAGTTGGAGATTATATGTGAGGGAGAGAATGAAGAGATGGCATTAGAGGATGTAAAGAATTTTTTAGAAAATAATATTGGAGGGTAATTATATGCTTGTTGGAAAAGGAGTTTCAGATGGAATCGGACTAGGAAAAGTCGTAATTTTAAAAGAAAATGAACTAAAAATAGAAAAACAAAAAATTGAAGATATATCAGCAGAAAAGCAACTTGTTTATAATGCAATAAAAGAAGTAGAAAATGAAATAGAAGATTTAATACAAAATATATCAGGGACAGAAAAAGAAATAATGCAAGCATATTTAATGATATTACAAGACCCAAATTTAACAGAAGAGATTATAAAAATAATAGAACAAGAAAAATGTAATAGCTTATATGCAGTAGAAACTGGACTAAATAAAATAATAAAAACATTTGAGGAAATGGATGATCCATATATGTCTGAAAGAAGTAGAGATATAGAAGATATGAAAAAAAGAATATTATCAAAAATGTTAAATATAAAAGAAATTGATTTATCAAAATTACCAGAAAACACAATACTTGTTGCAAAAGAATTATCAACATCAGATACTGCAAAAATGAATTTGAAAAATATTTCAGGAATTATCACAGAGATTGGTGGTGTTAATTCACATATGGCTATAATTGCTAGAACTAATGAGATACCAGCAATTGTGGGAATAAAGCATATTTTTGAAAACATAAAAGAAAGTGATTACATTGCTTTAAATGGAAAAACAGGGGAAATATTTTTAAATCCAAAGCAAGAAAAGATTGAAGAACTTACCAAAAATCAGGAGAGTTTAAAACAAGAAAAATTAGAATTAGAAAAATATAAAAATGAAAAAACTATTACCAAAGATGGACATCAAGTTGAACTTTTAGCCAATATTGGAGGACCACAAGATATACAAATTGTAATTGATAATACAGCAGAGGGTGTTGGATTATTAAGAAGTGAATTTTTGTATATGGATGCAATAGATTTTCCATCAGAAGATGAACAATTTATGGCATATAAAAAAATTGCGGAAAGTTTAAAAAATAAAAAACTTGTTATTAGGACATTGGACATTGGTGGAGATAAGGACCTAAAATATATGAAACTTCCAAAGGAAGAAAATCCATTTTTAGGTTATAGAGCAATACGTATTTACTTAGACAATATTGATTTATTTAAGGTTCAACTCAGGGCAATTTTGAGGGCAAGTAGCTATGGAAATGTTTCAATAATGCTTCCAATGATTTCATCAATTTATGAGTTAAGAAAATCAAAAGAAATTATTGAAGAAGTAAAAAAAGAATTAAATTCAAAAAATATAAAGTTCAATGAAAATATAGAAGTTGGAATTATGATAGAAATACCTTCTTCTGCTATAATGGCGGATGAAATTGCAAAAGAGTGCGATTTTTTTAGTATAGGGACAAATGATTTAATTCAATATACTATTGCTGTTGAAAGAGGGAATGAAAAACTTACTAATTTGTATTCTCATTATAATCCCGCTGTTATTAGATTGATTAAATCTGCAATTGATGGTGCTCATAAAAATGGAATTTTGTGTGGTATGTGTGGAGAAGCGGCTGGTGATGTAAATTTTATTCCTTTGCTTGTTGGGCTTGGTCTTGATGAATTCTCTATGAATGCTAATAAGATTTTGAGTGTTAGAAAGCTAATTACAGGTTTAAATTTTGAAGAATGCAAAAAGCTTGCAAATAATGTTTTACATTTAGCTTCGACAGAAGAGGTAAAAGATGAGTTAGAAAATTTTAGTTAAGTTTAGTTTGTAATAAACTAAGCTTTTTTTAATGCAACAGAATAAAATGTAAAAAAGCATAAACTCAGAACCAGAACATATATTGTAATAATAAAATTTAAGGTGGTGAGCTTGTGAAAGATACATACACAGTAGCATTAGCAGGAAACCCAAATGTAGGAAAATCAACAATATTCAACAATCTAACAGGAATGCATCAACATACAGGAAACTGGACAGGAAAAACAGTAGCAAATGCAACTGGTGAAGCAATAATCAATAACAAAGAATTCACATTTGTAGATATTCCGGGTACATATTCAATAATGTCAAATTCAGAAGAAGAAGAAATTGCAAGAGATTACATATGTTTTGGAAATCCAGATGCAACAGTAATTGTAGTTGATGGTACATGTTTAGAAAGAAATTTGAACTTAGTTTTTCAAATTATGGAAATTACAGAAAATATAATAGTTTGTGTGAATTTATTAGATGAAGCAAAAAAAAAGAAAATAAAAATTGATTTAAAAAAATTGGAAAAATTATTAGGGGTACCTGTTGTTGGAACAGTTGCAAGAGATAAGAAAACACTAGAAAATTTAAAGAATACAATATACAAAGTTTGTGAAGGAGAAATACATCCATATGCAAATGAAGTTAAATATGAACCAGAAATAGAGGAAAATCTTGAAAAAGTAGCAGAAACTTTTAAGATGGATACAAATATAAAAGAATATTCAGAAAAGAGAAATATTGAAAGTGATACAATAGTTGAAGAAAAAAGAAATATATCAGAAAGATTGTATAGGTGGATTGCTATAAAATTAATAGATGGTGAAGAAAAAATATTGAATTCAATTCAAGAAAATTTAGAGTTAAATTTAGAAGAACAAGAAATAGAACAAGCGGTAATTGAAGCTAAGCAAAATTTAGAAAAAAAGGATATAACATCAAAAAATTTCAAAGATAAAATAGTTGCAGACATTATGAAAAAAGCAGAAGAAACAGCAAGAGAAGTTTGCACTTTTGAAAATGAAAATTATAGAGAAAGAGATTTAAAAATAGACAAAATTTTAACATCAAAAACATTTGGAATTCCAATAATGATATTGTTTTTAGGTATAATTTTTTGGATAACCATAGTGGGAGCAAACTATCCATCAGAATTTTTATTTAATGTATTCAATTGGTTTCAAGATAAACTAGTATATTTTGCAAATTATATACATAGCCCAGCTTGGCTTTTAGATATGTTAATAAATGGTTTGTATAAAACATTAACTTGGATAATTGCTGTAATGTTGCCACCAATGGCTATATTTTTTCCACTGTTTACAATCTTAGAAGATTTAGGCTATCTTCCAAGAATTGCATTTAATATGGATGGCTTTTTTAAAAAAGCTTGTTGTAGCGGAAAACAAATGATTACAATGTGCATGGGATTTGGCTGTAATGCTTGTGGTGTAACTGGGTGTAGAATAATAGATTCACCAAGAGAAAGAATAATTGCAATATTAACAAATAATTTTGTACCATGTAATGGAAGATTTCCATTTTTAATAACAATAGCGACAATATTTATAGCAGGAGCATTTGCAGGTGGAAACGGATTTTTAGCATCAATATTATCAACATTTGCTGTAATAGTTGTGATAATATTTGGAATATTTTTAACACTTGTAATATCAAAAATATTATCAAAAACAATATTAAAAGGAATGCCATCTTCAATGGTTTTGGAATTGCCATCATATAGAAAACCACAATTTGGAAAAATATTAGTACGTTCAATATTTGACAGAACATTATTTGTTTTAGGTAGAGCAATATCAGTTGCAGCTCCGGCAGGTCTTGTGATATGGTTTATGGCAAATGTTGGAATTAATGGTGAAAGTTTGCTTTCGATAATTGCTAATTTTTTAAATCCATTTGCTAAACTTATGGGATTAGATGGATATATTTTAACTGCCTTTATTTTAGGAATTCCAGCAAATGAAATAGTTTTACCAATAATTTTAATGTGCTATTTGAAGGGTGGAACATTGGTAAATATTGAGGATACAATACAAATTGGTCAAATTTTAATTCAAAATGGATGGACTATGCTTACTGCTATGAATGTTATGCTTTTTACAATTTTACATTTTCCTTGTGCTACAACTTTGCTTACTGTTAAAAAGGAAACTGGTAGTTGGAAGTGGACATTGATTTCATTTGCAATTCCAACAATTTGTGGTGTTGTTTTATGTATGTTTACTACATTATTTTATAATGTGATTTCTATTATCTAGTAAGTTATATAATTAAAAGTACAATAAAAATTGGTTCAGAACATATTTGTCGATTTATGTCGAACGATTTTTCTTGATTTTTTGTTTAAACCATGTTAATATAATGTCATGCAATTTATTTGACAATTGCATGACTAATTTTTTGAATTCAAATCAAATTAAATTATAAAAATGAAAAACAAAATTATTTTATCAAAATTCTAATTTTTTAAATTTAAATCTAAAAATTTTCCCCAACATTACATATATTTAATACTAATTTTTTATAGTCTACTATTGTCAAAAAATTACATAAAATAATAAATATTTACTAAACGGTATTGCAATCTGCCAAAAAATTTAGTATAATTAAGGAGGAAAAATTATGGAAAATGAAACACAGCAAACAAAGGAAAAAAAATATAATTTAAAAAATGATGTTATATTTCAAACATTTTTTGCAAGAAAAGGAAACGAAGAATTTTTAATAGACTTCCTAAATGCATTATTAAATAAAAATATACAAAAAATAGAAATTAGAGAAGAGGTAAATTTAGAAAGACTAAAAAGAGAGGAAAAAGGAGGAAGACTAGATTTACAAGCAAAACTAGAAGATGGAACAATAGTCTCAATAGAAATGCAGATAAGAGATGAAGGCAATTTTAAAGAAAGAACAACATTATATGCTGGGAAAGTAGAAGCAAGAGAAACAAAAAAAGGAACAGATTACGAGGATATTAGTCAAATAATAATGATAAATATATTAGGTTTTAATTTGCTTGATGTATATGATTATATATCAGAGACAGCAATAGTATTAGATAAACATAGAAACTATGAAGTATTAGATGGAATAAAATGGTATTTCATTGAATTGCCAAAATTCAGAAAGACAAATCCTAATATGAATGAAAAAATAAACCAGTGGCTCGCATTTATAGATGATAATAATAAGGAGTTGGTAGATATGGCTGAAAATAAAAATGAAACTTTAAAAAAAGCAAGAATAGAGATGAATCACTTAGCAGGAGATGCTGAAATAAGAAGACTTGCAGAATTAAGAGAAAAATGGGAAATGGATAGAATAAGTGCTATTAATTATGCCACAAAAATTGGAAAAGAAGAAGGAATAGAAGAAGGTAAAAAGAAAGAAAAGCTTGAAATTGCAATAGAAATGTTGAAAGAAAAAATGCCAATAGAAACAATTTCAAAACTAACAAAATTATCAAAAGAGGAAATAGAAAAAATAGAATTAAATTAGATATGGAGGCGAAAATATATCAATATACTAACGTACTGAAAAAAGAAAAAAATTCAATTTATGCATAAAACATCTTCAACTAATCATAATATATTAAACAATTATCAAGAATATTTTATAAATCAAAATATTTATAATCAAAAAAGAGATAGTTTTATTAATCTTACAAAAGTCTATAAAAATCCATTTATAAATTTAAAAGAAAAATATATAACTTTAAAAATTCGAGACATAAAAAATATTCAAAAAAGAATTAAGATTCA
>ERZ773210.3431-NODE-3431-length-11268-cov-3.686525_pt1 | contig 11268 bp, 7 predicted proteins | sample MGYA00580528_ERZ773210 | MGnify/ENA primary metagenome ERZ773210 (study PRJEB29015, sample SAMEA2737769) | human gut metagenome | biome: human gut; feature: human-associated habitat; material: faeces | place: China | collected 2012 ...
TCTTGTAAGAAAACAATATGAAGTAGTGGAAGCATCAAACGGTGAAGAAGCTGTAGATGTGTTCGTGGAGAGCAATGATATTGACCTTATTATTTTGGATGTTATGATGCCTAAGATGGATGGATGGGAAGCCTGCAGGGAGATTAGAAAGATTTCTAAGGTTCCAATTATTATGCTGACAGCAAAGAGCGAGGAAAGTGATGAGTTGCTTGGTTTTGAACTTGGAGTTGACGAGTACATTTCAAAACCGTTCAGTCCGAGAATTCTTGTGGCAAGAGTTGATGCAATCCTTAGAAGAACTAATAATATAGGTCAGGATCAGATTGAACAGGCTGGAGATATTGAAATAAACAAGGCGGCTCATATTGTTACAGTAAAGGGTGAACCTATTGAACTTAGTTTTAAGGAATTTGAATTGTTATCATATTTCATACAAAATAAAGGAATTGCTTTATCAAGAGAGAATATTCTTAATAATGTATGGAATTATGATTATTTTGGAGATGCAAGAACTATTGATACCCACGTTAAAAAACTAAGAAATAAGCTTGGAGAATGTGGCAAATACATAGTTACAATTTGGGGCATGGGATACAAATTCGAGGTTAACTAATGAAGGATATAGATAAGAATAAAATGAAACATACCATCGGTTACAAGATGACCGTAATTATAGTGGCAATCATGGGATTATCCCTGATTGCTGCTAGTATATTTAGCAGCTTTTTCTTAAGCAAATATTATAAGAAAACAAAGCAAGATTCTATTAAGAAAGTTTACAATGAGTTAATAAAAATAACTCAGGATGATTCAGATATAGAAAACAGTGATGATGTTTCCATACTTAACAATATATGTGAAAAAGCCGGAGCTACTATGATTGTAGTTGATAGTGCCGGGGAATCTATTTATGATTACGGTGCCGGAAAAATGCTTGCGGACCGTTGGAAGGATATGATTTTTGGCAGTAATACTAAGCAGAAGGAAGAGCCAAAGATTATAGAAAAAAATGACAAATACACTATTCAATCTACAGTAGACAGATTTTCTGCCAATCAATACTATGAGCTTTCAGGAGGTGTATCTTCGGGAAACTACGTAGTTATAAGAATGTCAGTGGAAAGCTTTAGGGAAAGTATAGCTATTGCAAATAAGTTTTATTTAGGTGTTGGAATATCACTTATTCTTGTAACAACAATTATTATTATTGGGATAACAAGAAAGTATACACAGCCTCTTTTGCAGTTAGCTGATATTTCCAAAAGAATGTCAGAACTTGATTTTAATGTTAAGTATGAAGATGACCGTGATGATGAAATTGGTGTTCTTGGAGAGAGCATGAATGAAATGTCTGACAAGCTTGAAACAGCTATTTCGGAACTAAAGTCTGCCAACTTGCAGCTTCACAAGGATATTGCAAAGAAGGAAGAAGTAGATGAGATGAGAAAAGAATTTATTTCAAATGTTTCTCACGAATTAAAAACACCTATTGCACTTATTCAGGGTTATGCAGAGGGACTTCAGGAAAGTATAAGTGATAATCCGGAGGATATGGATTACTACTGCGATGTTATTATTGATGAAGCCGGCAAGATGAATAAGATGGTTAAGAATCTTTTAACGTTAAATCAATTGGAATTTGGTAATGGCAGTGTAAATATGGAAAGATTTGACATTACATCTGTTATAGCCGGTGTAATTCATTCTATGCAAATTAAGGCTAATGAAAAGCAGGTTAATATTGAATTTAATCAAATGGAACCTATTTACGTTTGGGCAGATGAGTTCCAGATTGAAGAGGTTATTACTAATTATTTAAGTAATGCTTTAAATCATGTTGACGAAAATAGAATAATTCAAGTGAAAATTCAGGAAAAAAATGGTATAGTAAGAGTGTCTGTGTTTAACACAGGAAAAAATATTCCTGAAAATGAGCTTGATAATATTTGGATCAAGTTCTATAAAGTTGACAAAGCAAGAACAAGAGCTTATGGTGGCAACGGTATAGGATTATCTATAGTTAAAGCCATTATGGACAGACACGAAAAGAAATGTGGAGCAATTAACAGACCGGATGGTGTTGAATTTTGGTTTGAGCTTGATTGCAATTCATTAGAGAAAGGGACTGAATAAATGATAGCAATTATTGACTATGATGCAGGCAACATTAAAAGCGTGGAGAAAGCATTTCAGTATATAGGAGAAGATACTGTAGTATCAAGAGACAAGGATGTTATTCTTTCAGCAGATAAGGTAGTTCTTCCGGGAGTTGGTTCTTTTGGAGATGCAATGGAGAAATTGAGAGATTATGATCTTATTGATACAATCAATAAGGTTGTGGAAAATAACACACCTTTTCTTGGAATATGCTTAGGACTTCAGCTTTTATTCGAAAGCAGTGATGAAACTCCGGGAGTGGAAGGACTTGGAATTTTAAAAGGAAAGATTCTTAGAATACCTGACAAGCCGGGATTTAAGATTCCACATATTGGATGGAACTCTTTGGAACTTACTAATAACGGAAGATTATTTAAAGGCATTGAAGAACAGTCTTATGTTTATTTTGTACATTCATATTATTTGGAAGCAGAAGATGAGCAGATAGTTAAGGCTTCAACAGATTATGTTACACATATTCATGCATCTGTTGAAAGTGGTAATGTTTTTGCATGCCAGTTTCACCCTGAAAAGAGTGGTGATGTAGGACTTCAGATTTTAAAGAATTTTGCGGCATTATAATATAGATTTGGGAGAGAAATATGCATACAAAGAGAATTATTCCATGTTTGGATGTAAATAACAATAGAGTTGTAAAAGGTACTAATTTTGTGAATTTAAAAGATGCAGGTGATCCTGTTGAAGTTGCAAAAGTTTATAACAAGGCAGGAGCGGATGAACTTGTATTTTTAGATATTACTGCGTCTTCTGACCATAGACATACTGTTACGAATTTGGTAAGAAGAGTGGCAGAACAGGTTTTTATTCCGTTTACTGTTGGTGGAGGAATTAGAACTGTGGACGATTTTAAGGAACTTTTAAGAGAGGGCGCTGACAAGATTTCAATTAATTCATCAGCTATTATGAATCCTAATCTTATAAGTGAAGCGGCTGACAAGTTTGGAAGTCAGTGCGTTGTAGTTGCCATTGACGCTAAGAGACGTGAAGATGGTAGCGGCTGGAATATATACAAGAACGGTGGACGTGTGGATATGGGCATGGATGCTGTTGAATGGGCAATGAAGGTTGATAAACTTGGAGCAGGAGAGATTTTGCTTACAAGTATGGATTGTGACGGAGTGAAGCAGGGCTATGACATTGAACTTACAAAGATTATAGCTGAAAATGTTTCTGTTCCTGTTATTGCTTCAGGTGGAGCTGGAACTATGGAGCATTTTTATGATGCATTAACAGAGGGAAAGGCTGACGCAGCTCTTGCAGCTTCATTATTCCATTACAAAGAATTGGAAATTAATGATTTAAAACATTATTTAGATGGTAAGGGAGTGCCGGTACGTTTGTAGAAACGTAGATACTTAAAGATGAAATATTATTTTATTATTAATCCTAACAGTGGAAAAATAGACACAAATCAGTTTGAACAGAGGATTTTAAAGGAATGTTCAAAAGAAAAAATTAAATACAAAATATTCTATACACATAATGCAGGGGATGCAAAGAAGTTTGCAAAAAAAATACCTGATGAAGAATGTGTTGTTTTTTCTGTCGGTGGAGATGGCAATTTAAATGCAGTTCTAAACGGGTTGGCAGGTTCTAAGAACAAGATTCTTGGAAATATTCCAACAGGCAGTGGAAATGATTTTGAAAGAACACTTAACCAATATGATGACGGAATACATGATTTTGATTTTGGAATTATTAATGGAAGACATTTTATTAATGTTGCCTGTGTAGGACTTGATGCTGATGTGGCTAACAATATTTCATGGATTAGGAAGAAAAAATGGATTCCGGTAAGCCAGCGCTACAATGCCAGCATTTTGTATACTTTTATTAAATATAAATTTAAAAAAGTAAAAGTACAGATAGACGATAATCAAAGTTTTGAAAACCAATGCACAATACTTGCCATATGCAATGGTCAATATTATGGTGGAGGTTTTAGAATGGCACCCCACGCTACACTTGACGATGGATTATTTGATGTATATTTTGTGGAAAAAATGCCAAAGATTAAGATTTTGCCATTGTTTGTAAAACTGCTAAGTGCAAAGCACGAAAAGTCACCACAGATTAAGAAATATCAAGGTAGAAAAGTGATTATTGACAGCAATCACAGATACACTTTTAACGTTGATGGAGAAATGGTTACTGATACTCATTTTGAAATAGAAATGAGAAAAAATGCAGTAAAGGTTTTCTGCAATAAGGAATTTGTGGAAAGAATAATAGGAAAGTAACAGGACAAAGTTATAATGTAGATACACTGGTTAGGGTGTAATTTAACAAAGGATAATATGAAAAATAATACAAATTATCAATAATGAAGGTAATATTGAAACGAGGAATAGGAAATGTCAATGATAGATAACGATTGGCTTGTGCCTTTAAAGAAGGAGTTTTCAAAGCCATATTATAAAGATTTATTCGAGTTTGTAAAAAATGAATACAGTACTACAGTGGTATATCCACCTGCAGATGATATTTTTAATGCATTTCATTTTACACCTCTTAAAGATGTAAAAGTTTTGCTTTTGGGACAGGATCCATATCATAATGTGCATCAGGCTCATGGTTTGAGTTTTTCTGTTTTGCCGGGTAACGACATACCTCCTTCACTTAAAAATATTTATCAGGAATTGCATGATGACTTAGGTTGTTATATTCCTAATAATGGATATTTAAAGAAATGGGCAGACCAGGGAGTGTTGTTGCTTAACACAGTTCTTACTGTAAGAGCTCATCAGGCTAACTCTCATCAGGGAAAAGGATGGGAACAGTTTACAGATGCAGTAATTGAAGCTGTAAATGCTCAGGACAGACCTATAGTTATCTTTTTGTGGGGCGCACCTGCCGGCAGAAAAGCTAAGATGTTAACTAATCCTAAGCATTTGGTCTTGAAAGCACCACATCCAAGTCCATTGTCAGCATATAGGGGATTCTTTGGCTGCAAACATTTCAGCAAGGCAAACGAATTTTTAAAAGCTAACGGTGTGGAACCTATTGACTGGCAGATTGAAAATATATAGTTGAAAAGTTATTAAATAGATATCATGATTGCATAAGTAGAAACTATTTGTGCAAGCTAATAAACAGAGAAAGCAACATCCTTCTTTTTGACGAGCCGACAAACCACCTTGACGTAGATGCAAAGGACGAATTAAAGCGTGCTCTTATGACATATAAAGGCAGTGTTTTAATGGTGTGTCACGAACCGGACTTCTATGAAGAATGGGCAACAGAAATCTGGGATGTAAGCAAGTGGACAACAAAAATAGATATGTAAAAATAAAAGGGCTATCCATCGCGGTAGCCCTTTTATAAAATATTAAAATACTAATATATCAATTTATTCAATTCTAAACCTATAAAGCCTATTTCTTTCCAATCTTTTTGTTTGCTGTTGCAAGCATTAATTTGATACGGTTAAGCTGGTTAACTTCACTGGCACCAGGATCGTAGTCAACGGCTACGATGTTTGCTTCAGGATGCTGTGCACGAAGTTTCTTAATAACACCCTTACCAACGATGTGGTTAGGAAGACAAGCGAAAGGCTGTGTACAAACAATGTTTGGAACACCGTCGTGGATTAAGTGAAGCATTTCACCTGTTAAGAACCATCCTTCACCAGTCTGGTTACCTATTGAAACAACATCTTCAGCCATTTTACTCATTTCCCAAATATCAGCAGTAGGAGTAAAGTGCTTACTTTCTATAAGAGCTTTCTTTGCAGAACCTCTCATCCATTCAATAGCTTTAATTCCAAGGTTATTCATTCTAATAATACTCTTGTCAAAACCTAATTTTTCAACCTTAAATGTTGCATTTCTAAATCCATAAAGGAAGAAGTCAACAAGGTCAGGCATAACAGCCTCGGCACCTTCTGATTCAAGCAATTCAACTAAATTATTGTTAGCTGTAGGAGAGAACTTAACAAGAATTTCACCTACAATACCAACTCTAGGTTTTTTAATATCTTTTACAGGAATAGCATCGAATTCTTCAACAATCTTCTTCATATTCTTCTTGAAACGATGAATCCCAAAACTATTATCTGAAAGCTCTTTGCAAAGCTTGTATTCCCATTTTTTATGTAAAGCATTAGTTTCTCCAGGATTAACTTCGTAAGGTCTTGTTCTGTAAACAACACGCATAAATAAGTCACCATAGAGGCAGGCTTCAACAGCTTTTAGTGCAAGCTTTGGAGTGATTTTGAAACCGCTATGATGTTCAAGTCCACTTAAACTTAATGACAATACAGGAATTTGGGACATACCGGCTTTTTCCAAAGCTCTTCTTATAAATCCAATATAGTTAGTAGCACGACATCCACCACCTGTCTGAGAAATAACTACGGCAGTTTTGTTCAAATCATATTTGCCGGAAAGAAGAGCATTCATTATCTGACCAACAACTATAAGAGAAGGATAACATGCATCATTGTTAACATATTTTAAACCTGTGTCAATACATGATTTGTTACTTTCCATTACCTCAAAATTATATCCGCAAGCATTAAATGCAGCCTCTAACATTGTGAAATGAATTGGACTCATCTGAGGACAAAGAATAGTATAATTGTCATCACGCATCTGCTTAGTAAATTCAACTTTATTAAATGATGAAGGCTGAATGTAACGTTCAAAATGATTTTCGCTACGTTCCCTAATTGCAGCAAGTAAAGAACGAACTCTGATTCTTGCAGCACCAAGGTTGTTAACTTCATCAATCTTTAATACTGTGTAAATCTTTCCTGATTTTGTAAGAATATCACTTACACAGTCTGTTGTAACTGCATCCAAACCACAACCAAAAGAGTTTAACTGAATCAAATCAAGATCATCTCTTGTTTTAACAAAGTTTGCGGCTTTGTAAAGACGTGAGTGATACATCCACTGGTCAGAAACAATTAAAGGTCTTTCAACATCAGCAAGATGTGAAACTGAATCTTCTGTAAGAACAGCAAGACCATATGAGTTAATCATTTCAGGAATACCGTGGTTGATTTCAGGATCAACGTGGTATGGACGACCGGCAAGAACAATACCTCTACGTCCTGTTTCTTCCATATATTTAAGAGTTTCTTCACCCTTTTTCATCATGTCATTACGTGAAGCAATAAGTTCATCCCATGCTTTGTGAGAAGCACTCTTAATTTCATCTTCTTTAATGCCAAGAGCTGTAAATTCTTCAACAAGTCGTTTTGTAAGAATTTCTTCATTTGTAAATGCCATAAAAGGATTCATAAAATTAATTGAAGAATCTTCTAAAGCTTCAACGTTGTTCTTAATATTTTCAGCATAAGATGTAACAATAGGACAGTTGTAATGGTTGTTAGCATCAGGTGTTTCATTTCTCTCATATGGAATACATGGATAGAAAATAAATTTTGCACCGTTTTGTAATAACCACTCAATATGTCCATGAGAAATCTTAGCAGGATAACATTCAGATTCACTAGGAATTGATTCAATACCCATTTCGTAAATCTTATGTGATGACTTAGGAGAAAGCATTACACTGTATCCTAATTCTTTAAAGAATGTTGCCCAAAATGGGAAGTTTTCGTACATATTTAGAACTCTTGGAATACCAACAACACCTCGTGGAGCGTTTTCAGGAGCCAAAGGTTCATAATCAAACATTCTATGATATTTATATTCAAAAAGGTTTGGAATGTGGTCTTTGTTCTTAACACCACCAATACCTTTCTCACATCTGTTACCACTAATAAATCTACGTCCGTCAGAGAATTTATTAATTGTAAGAAGACATGCGTTAGTACATCCCTTACATCTTGTCATTGAAGTAGTGTAATCAAAAGATTCTAACTGTTCCAATGAAAGGATAGTAGTTTCCTGTCCTTTATATCTTTCTTTTGCAATAAGAGCAGCACCGAAAGCACCCATAATACCTGCAATATCCGGGCGAATAGCTTGGCAACCTGCAATTTTTTCAAAACTTCTAAGAACTGCATCGTTGTAGAATGTACCACCCTGAACAACAACCTTACGTCCTAAATCCTTTGCGTCAGAAATTTTAATAACTTTGTATAAAGCATTTTTTATAACTGAATAAGCAAGACCTGAAGAAATATCTGCAACAGTAGCGCCTTCTTTCTGTGCCTGCTTAACATTAGAGTTCATAAATACAGTACATCTTGTACCAAGGTCAGTAGGATTACTTGCAAATAAGGCTTCCTTAGCAAAATCCTGAACAGAGTAATTTAATGATTTGGCAAAAGTTTCAATGAAAGAACCACAACCTGAAGAGCAGGCTTCATTAAGCTGAACGCTGTCTACAGAATTGTTTTTGATTTTAATACATTTCATATCCTGTCCGCCAATATCAAGAATACAATCAACCTGTGGCTCAAAGAAAGCTGCTGCATGATAGTGGGCTACCGTTTCAACTTCACCTTCATCAAGCAATAAGGCATTCTTAATAAGAGCTTCACCATAACCTGTTGAACATGAACGTACAATGTGTGCGTCAGAAGGAAGTTTCTTATAAATATCCTTAACGGCATCAATAATAGTCTGTAAAGGATTACCGTTGTTACCACTATAGTATGAGTAAAGAAGGGTTCCATCCTCGGCAACCAAAGCAGCTTTAGTTGTAGTAGAACCTGAATCAATACCTAAATAGCAATTGCCTTTGTATGTAGCAAGATCTCCCTTTTTAACACAGTCCTTATTGTGTCTTTCAGTAAATTCCTTATATTCTCTTTCATTATTAAATAAAGGATCAAGACGTTTAATTTCCATAGACATCTTTATACCTTTAGATAACTGTTCATATAAATCAGAAATGTTAACTTTTACATTTTCAGAATGGTTAAGAGCAGAACCGATTGCAGCAAACAAATGAGAATGTTCAGGTGCAACAATATGCTCATCATCTAATTTTAAAGTTCTGATAAATGCATTCTTTAATTCAGGTAAAAAGTGAAGTGGTCCACCAAGGAAAGCAACTGTTCCACGGATAGGTTTACCACAGGCAAGACCTGAAATAGTCTGGTTAACAACGGCCTGAAAAATAGAAGCGGCTAAATCTTCCTTAGTAGCACCTTCGTTAATTAAAGGCTGAATATCTGTTTTTGCAAAAACACCACAACGGGCAGCAATAGGATAAATAGCCTGATAATTCTTGGCATATTCATTTAAACCACTGGCATCTGTCTGTAAAAGAGAAGCCATCTGATCTATGAAAGAACCTGTACCACCGGCACAAATACCATTCATACGCTGTTCAATACCGTTAGTGAAATAAATAATCTTTGCATCTTCACCACCAAGTTCGATGGCAACGTCAGTCTGAGGTGCATAATCTTCAAGGGCTGAAGCTACGGCAACAACTTCCTGAACGAAAGGTACTTTCAAGTGATTTGAAAGGGCAAGTCCACCTGAACCTGTAATCATTGGTGATAATTCTATATTTCCTAATTTGTCTTTAGCTTCTTTAAGAAGAGAAGCCAAAGTTTCCTGAATATTTGCATAATGTCTTTTGTAATCAGAAAAAACAACATCATTATTCTTGTCAAGGATTGCAATTTTTACTGTGGTAGAACCGATGTCAATACCAAGACTGTAATATTCTAATTCATTCATTTTTTTCCTCCTAATGCCTTAATAAGCCATTAAAGCACTTATAATTGAAATCTAATCATTAAAATCAGTAAAGTTATTACAATGATTTTAATTAAAAATTTTAGTTCAATAACGTATCTTTTTCATATTTAATAAAAGTATTTACGCGAATTTCTATATTATAATATAATTAATAAGAAAAAACAACCCAACAAAAATAGACAAAATGTTAAAAGCCTATGTCTAAAAATGAATAAAATGTAATATTATTTAGACATTAAAACAAATAAAAAGAAATGTATGGAAAATATGTTGAAAATCCCATTAAAAACATTGAAAGTAGTTTGACAAACAGTGGTTTGGAAATTATACTGTAAATTGGTTTATTATTTGAAGAGAAGTTGCAGATTACATATTTTTTGCAATATCTTTTTGGTGAAAGGCAGAGGAGAATTTATGATTTCTAATTTTGAAAGAAAATACGGCAAGTATGCTGTAAAGAATCTTACCTTATATTTGATAGCAGGATATGTTATTGGATATATGGTTAGTTTAATAAATCCTACATTGTATGGTCTTTTAACATTTAATCCGTATATGATTTTACACGGACAGATATGGCGTATAGTAACATGGGTTTTAACAATGCCGGAGGAATTAAGTATCTTCACAATAATTATGCTGATTCTTTATTATCAGTTGGGACAGACTTTGGAAAGAACATGGGGAACGTACAGATATAATGTTTATCTTATATCAGGTCTCATATTTACAGTTGTAGGTGCAATTGTTTTATACGTAGTTTTGACATTTGTTTATAAAGATACATTTTCAAGTCAAACATTAGGAAGCTACATTGGTGCTTATGTAAGTACTTATTACATTAATATGTCCATATTCTTAGCTTTTGCGGCAACTTATCCGGAAGAGCAACTTATGTTGTATTTCATTATACCTATTAAGATTAAGTGGTTTGGAGTATTGTATGGAGCATATATCTTAATTGACATTTACAACGCTTTTAGTTATGCAAGACAGATTGGGACATATGTGATTGCAATTATTACAACGGTACTTATTGTTATGTCGTTGCTTAACTTTATATTATATTTTATTTCTCTTAAAAAGAATGGAGGAGCCTTTAGTGTGGCCCAGGCAAAGCGTAAGAAACAGTACAGGCAGCAGGTTAACAGAGCAAGACAGAATCAGACTTACCAGAATGGCGCAAGACATAAGTGTGCAGTCTGTGGCAGAACGGAATTAGATGATCCTAATTTAACATTTAGATATTGTTCTAAATGCTCAGGCAACAAAGAATATTGCCAGGATCATTTGTTTACACATAAGCATATGTAATTGATTTTTACAATCATTATAATATACACAATAACAGGAGGACTGAAAAATCATGGAAAAGAAACCATTTGTAACACTTGAACAGTTAAAGGAGATTGAAAAGACATACCCAACACCTTTTCACATTTATGATGAAAAAGGATTT
>ERZ773210.3441-NODE-3441-length-11234-cov-13.373826_pt1 | contig 11234 bp, 9 predicted proteins | sample MGYA00580528_ERZ773210 | MGnify/ENA primary metagenome ERZ773210 (study PRJEB29015, sample SAMEA2737769) | human gut metagenome | biome: human gut; feature: human-associated habitat; material: faeces | place: China | collected 2012 ...
TCGTGTCAAACAGGGCGTTGTAACTGCGGTTGGCGTATTTGTCGATTTCGCAGTGTCCTACGCATTCAAATCCTCCGGCACGGGTCAGTCCCTCACGGAAACCGCCGATGCCGGAGAACATATCTATAAATCGAATCACCGATTCGATAACGAAAAAAGAGGCAACCAATGCTGGCTGCCCTTGCTAGTTAAGTATGTGATTTTCAGTATTGTGCATCTACCTCCATTTCGGTGCCATCTGGTTCGCCGGAGTCGACATCAGCGTTTTCCTCCGCAGCTTGCTCGGTCGTAATTGTTTCGTATTCCTTTTCGGCTTCATCCAATTCTCTTTCAATGATGCGTACCAGAAATTCTTTCTGGCTCAGTTTGCGGTGATAGATTTGCTCGTACCTTGCAAGAAAGGTCTTGATGCGCTGGAGAAGTTCCTCGGATACCTGAAATGCCAATGTGCGTGTTGCCATGTTTCTGACTCCCTTCGGTTTCTCAAAAAATGTGGTTATGGCTTGCTCGATGAATTGCGATGTGGTGATGCCCTGTCGTTCCAGTTCATCTCTGATTTGCTGGTGCAGGTCGTCCGGAATGGTGACGGTCAATTTGCTCATTTCAGCTTTCTCCTTTTATGCACCTAGTTTGTTGTTATAGTAAGCGGCCAGTTTTCCAAGATTGATGTACCACTTCACCCCGGACTGGAATGCGATGTCCGGATTTTCACGACATACTCGGCGAAGATAGTAAGGCGGAAGCTTCATGATTTCACTTGCCTGTTTGATGCTGACAATTTGCGGCAGGACAATTTTTTCTACAACGCAACCCGCCGTCTGACGATCAAGCATACATTCGTTCATTTTACATTCTCCTGTTCTTAAGCTGAATTTGCAACCACTTTTTGCCATTGATAAGTTGTTTTTCGATTGCAAAGCAAGCATATCACAAGTGCGATGACAAAGCTATTCACGAGAACCAACGATAATGAGATGCATAACTCGGCAATTATGCCCATAACCAACAATTTATGATTTTATGTTTATTACCACATGGTAATCACCACCTTAAAGTGAAGCTAAAAAATTGATTGCGGAAGGCGGAATTATATCTGTTGCTAGGGTGCGAGGAATTGCCCCCGTCAAAGTGACTACCTGTAGTTCCTCGCGCACCACCTTGCGAATGCTTTCTTCCAGCCTATCCGTTTGTTCTGCCGCAAGGATGGCTTGTACCAGAAACTCTTTGCGTTTGGCTGACGGCACTTGCTGCAGCAACGCCCATGCGCGGCGGTGCTGCGGGTCGCTAAGGTTCGGACGGAAAACGTACTGCGGTCGTTTCATGCCTCGCCTTTACGGCGCGACACGGCGGTCAACGCGCGCTCGAACCCGACAGCGTTCACCTTATCGTCCAAGAGAAAGATTGTCTTACAAAGCCCGTCTTTGGGGCTGAGGTGGCGGCTCACCACGGATGCCCCGCCGCCCAATAGCACGGCGGGGATAGCATGCAGGTCAAAGCCGGCTTCCATCGTGGCAGAGAGCAGATGCTCTGTGTACTTGCGCCCCTGCCGGTTCACAATGTCGCGCACCGTATCGCTGACCGTGCAGGGCTGACCTGCCAGCATATTTTCGATTTGGGCATCTGTCAGGGACAGCCCGGTTTCGCGCCGCACCTGTTCCCGAATATCATCCACGCAGCGGATCATGCCGAGTTCCAAGCTGTGGGCGGTGTCAGCCGCAGGGATGGCGTTGTCGATGCGCATAAGGTCTACCGTCCAGCCGCCGAGATCCATAAGGAGCATGGACGGTTCGTCCTGCAAAAGCCCCACTTCGGTCATAAGGGCGGCGTAGCCTTGGGGGAAGATGGCAACTTCCTCAATCGTAATGCTGTACTCCACGTCCTCGAAGCGGAAATTCACAGGTTGCTTGCTTCGCAGTAGATAATCTCTGAACTTGGGTTTGTCGCGTCCGAAACTGGTCAGCGGCAGACCCGCCGCGATTCGCACCGAGCATTCGGGCGGCAAGCCGCGCTGCCGGATTTCTTTTGCAATCGCTGCCAGCGTCAGCAGGTAATAGTTGTCGTTTACGGTTTTGTCCCGCTGGATAGGCTGCCGCCCGGCACCACAAACAAAAAAGCACCCGCCAAACTCTAAGAGTCCTTGGCGGGTGTAAGGTTCGTGTTCTCCGTAGCTGGTAAGTCCAGCCGGAAATGAACAATGCGCTGTTTTGATGGCGTAGTAGCCGTGGTCGATGCCGATAATGATGCTCATGGATAATGCCTTCTTTCTTTTTAAAATTGTTCGGGAATCTATAATAAACGGTGGGGGAGACCTTGTCTCCCTCGCCGGAATTTTCTTCGAGAATTGGAGCGCTTTATCCGTCACCGCCTGTGTTCAACTCTCAAAATCACCCTACCAGAGGCGAGATTTTACGCTGTAATAAAAAGCGCCTGCATAGGTGAGCACTTAGAATTAAATCGGCTGTATACTTTCATTGGTCGAAAAAACATCATTGCGCAAGAACATCGTACAGTTCCATTTCGTAGATGGCTCGATACAGCTTGTCGGGGTAAAATTGCAGATAGGGGCCTATCTTGTCAAACATTTTCCGCCAGTCTACATTGAGCTGTCGAATTTACTTTGATATAGTTTTCTACTATTAAAAGCGTGACAATTTGTCGCGCTTTTAATAGTAATCGGTGGATAAATATAGGGCGCCCCGACTCTTTATTTCACGATAATGCTTCTTTCAAAATTTCATGTTGTTATTTCGCAGAAAAACGTTTATACTTAGTGTATGGCAGTATAGCAATGAAAGTTGGGGTTATTGTGGACAAGACATTCATGACAGAACTTCGCATCAACCATGTTCGCCATTTAAAAGATATTATGATACCTCTTTCTGACAGCCAGCCTAAACATTTGATTTTGACAGGCAAAAACGGCAGCGGAAAAACGAGCGTTTTGAAAAGTGTTGTTGACTTTCTGACTTATGTGGTTTCTAGTGATTTCTACTCACAAGCAGCTTGTTTAGAGAGTGTTACCTATAACCAAAAAAGGCTCCAAGAATTAGACAACTCTGAACAAGATAAGCAAAATCGAGAAGGCATTGAAAGGAACATCGCGTTCTGGACTCGGTTCCTAGACCATTGGATTGATGGGACTGTTGCCGAATATTTATCCTATGCTGACCTGCGTGAGAAATACCTAAAGGGCGAATACATCCTCGCCTATTACGGCGACGACCGCGAAATCAAAGTCCAGATTTCCAAGAACATTGAAAAGGTTGACTTACAGGATGTCTACTCTCTCCAAGATCATCCAAGTAAACAACTTGTCAAATATCTTGTTAATCTAAAAACGACGGAAGCCTTTGCTAAAACTAACGGGAATGAAGCCCGCGCCGCCGAAATCCATGCTTGGTTTGACAGATTCCAAAATGTTCTGCGCTCCATTTATTCCGATGATACTCTTGAACTGAAATTCGACATCGAAACCTTTGCCTTTACCATTTGTCAGGCAGGGCATGATCCGTTTGATTTCACCACTCTGTCAATGGGCTATGCTGCTGTTTTTGATATCATTGGCGATTTAATCATGCGCATGGAATCCAAGCATCGCTATGATTTAGAGGGCCTTGTGCTGATTGACGAAATCGAAACCCATCTGCATGTTGATTTGCAGAAGAAAATCGTTCCGATTTTGACGCAGCTGTTCCCGAATATCCAGTTTGTTTTAACCACACATTCTCCGTTCATCTTAAATTCCACTGCGAATGCCGTCGTCTATGACTTGGAAAAGAAGCTTCTGGTAAAAGATGGCTTAACCGACCTGCCTTACGAGGGCGTTGTTGAAGGGTACTTCGATACGGATTTGTTGTCAGCTGAACTTCGTCAGAAGTTTACCGAGTACAAGGGAATTGTCCAAAAGGCCACATTGACGGATGAAGATTTTGCTCGTGCATCGGAATTAGAGACTTATTTGGATGAGGTTCCCGATTACTTGGCACTTGATTTTTCGGAAGAATATAGTCGCCTCAAGTTGGAATTGATGAACCGGGAGTAATAAGTATGGTGAAAGTAAATCGTACTAAAACGGCTCCCGCATCGCTTGCGATTGAAAAGGAAAAGGGAACCGAAAATTATAGAGAACGAGATGTTGTTTTTCAGCTAAACAAGGACTTTAACGGAAAGTGCTATCTCTGTGAAATTGACAAATTGCAAAGCATCCACATTGAACATTTAAAGCCGCATCATGGTAAAGACCGTGATTTGATGTTTGATTGGAATAATCTGTTTCTTTCTTGTCCACATTGCAACAGTGTAAAGAACCAGAAAAAATATGAGGAGCATATCATCGACTGCTGTAAAGAAGACCCCGAAGCATCCATCCGGCAAGAACTTGTAGACAGTCATGTAGTCGTGACCGCAATCGAATCCACTGAGGATGCTATCCGCACAGCAGGGTTACTAACTGAGTGCTTTGAAAAAGAGAACACCGGAATCCGAATCCTTGAATGCCAAACACGGGTAAACGCTTTACAGACTACTATGACAACATTATATCGTTGTCTTGCAAATTACAAACAAAATCCCAGCCAGAGAAATTACAGAACCCTGCGTGGAATGCTGAACAGAAGCCATAAGTTTGCAGGCTTCACCCGTACATATGTGCGAAATCATATTGACGAGTATCCCAATCTTAGTGAATTGGTCGCAATCGCCTGACGTTCTGAATCTTCTTGCGCCGGGCCAAAAATAAGGGTAAACAAATGTGTTACGTTATTGCTAAAGACCGTTATGCCCACGGCTGCATAGCATTTGAAACCGTACATGGGAAACATTTAGCCGATTTGAAATGGGCGCTGAATGAAGCCCTTGGAAATACCGGTGTAGAGATTATGACCATCAGTCGCCCCGAAGCCTATGGCGAGTATGCGCCCTATCACTTTGTGCAGACTGAGGATGAGTTTGTTGCACAGGTATTAGCCTTACGGCCATAACCTCTAATTTCTGTGTGTGACTTTTAATCCTGCTTTGCTACAAAACCCATCTACGAACTCATCTACCAATTTATCTACGGCTCTGTATTTTGGTCGGGAAACGCTGCGAAAATTACTACACATTACCTAAAATCAGTTGCTCTTATTTGTAGAATACCAACAAAATTTTACGGTAATTTCGAGATTTTTGCCAGCGATGCTTTCTCATAACCGCTTGAGTGGGGGTTCGAATCCCTCACGGCCCACCAAAAAAGAACGCAGCTACGCTATTTTGTTGCAAAATGGCATAGCTGCGATTCTTTATTTTCCGTACAATTCACGGCTCAACTGATTGCGTATCGACTCCCGGCGTTTTTTGTATTGCTGCATAAATGCCATGTACTCGGGGCTGCATCAATATAACGGTCGTTGCTTTCTTTTGCGGCTGTGTGCTGATAGCCGAAGTCCCTAAAAACCAAAAGGCTCTTGTTGGCATGAACAGTACATTACCGTCAGCGTTGGTACACCGACCACCTAAAGTCATTACCCCCACCAGCCGTTACGCCCCCCGTGACGGCTGGTGCTTTGCCGCTTCAAAAACGTAGGGGCGGATTCCATATCCGCTCGTGCCCGTTTGCGGAAGGATAAACCTCCGCGGGCGCATATAGAATACGCCCCTAGAGATTCCGTTTCTGACCAACAGGAACACCCACAAAAAAACGCAGCCACGCTATTTTACGGTAAAATAGCGTGGCTGCGTCTTTTGTTTTGGCTTTGCGTATGATTCCCGGCTCTGAAACCCCGCGTGTTACAGGACCTTGCGCATCTCCTGCACAAGGTCGGCGATCACGATGGGCTTGGACAGGAAACCGTTCATGCCGCATTCCAGGGCGTTGCGGCGGTCCTCGTCAAAGGCGTTCGCCGTCATGGCAAGAATGGGGATGCCTGCCAGGGCGGGGTTTTCCAGCTCGCGGATGCGGCGGGTGGCGGTGTAGCCGTCCATGATCGGCATCTGCACGTCCATCAGCACCAGATCGTACTGCCCCGGCGCGGCGGTGCAGACCTTTTCCACGGCGATGGCGCCGTTTTCGGCGGTATCGACCTCAAAGCCGTAGGCGTTCAGAATCTCCACGGCGATCTCGCGGTTCAGCTCGTTATCCTCGGCAAGCAGGACGTGCTTGCCCGCAAAGTCGGTGGGTTCCTTGGGCAATACGCCCTGCTGCTCCTCCGGCTTCTGCCCGATGGCGGTCATCAGAGAGTCGCGCAGGTCCGACAGGAACATCGGCTTGGGGCAGAACGCCGTGACACCGGCGGCCTTTGCCTCGGCCTCAATGTCGGACCAGTCATAGGCGGTCAGGATAATAATAGGCGTATCATCGTTCAAGCTGCGAATCTGGCGGGTGACCTCGATGCCGTTCATATCCGGCAGGCGCCAGTCGATGATATAGGCCTTGTAGGTATCGCCCATCTCGATGGACTGCCGTGCGCGCAGAACGGCCTCCTTGCCGGAAAGCGTCCAATCGGCGCGCATACCCACCGTGACCAGCATCTTGGTCACGCTGTCGCAGGTGTTGAAATCGTCGTCCACCACCAGCGCCTTCAGGCCCTCCAGCGCGGGGAGCTTTTCCGCCTTGCGGTGCTCTGCCTGTATGCGCAGCGGCACACGGACGATAAATTCAGAGCCCTTGCCCGGCGCGGTCTGCACCTCGATGGTGCCGCCCATCATATCTACGATGTTTTTGCAGATGGCCATGCCCAGCCCGGTGCCCTGTATCTTGCTTACCGTGGAGGTGCGCTCGCGCTCAAAGGGCTCAAAGATTTTTTGGGCAAACTCCGGGCTCATGCCGATGCCGCTGTCCTTGACGCGGAACTCATACTGCCCGCAGCCGCTGACCTGGCCGGCAAGCTGGCGCACCCGCAGCGACACCGTGCCGCCCGCGGGGGTGAACTTGATGGCGTTGGACAAAAGGTTCATCAAAACCTGATTCAGCCGGGTCTTGTCGCAATAGACGTCCTCATCGGTAATATCTATCGCGTCCATGTACAGGTCCAGCTGCTTTGCGTATATCTGCCCGCTGACGATGGTCTTTATGTCGTGCAGCACGTCGGACAGGTTGACCTCGGTCTCGTCCAGCTGGATCTTTCCGCTTTCGATGCGGCTCATATCCAGAATATCATTGATGAGCGAAAGCAGGTGGTTGCCGGAGGCAAGTATCTTGGTAAGGTATTCCTTCACGCGGTCCCTGTCGTCCAGATGGCTGACCGCCAGCGTGGTAAAGCCGATGATGGCATTCATCGGGGTGCGGATGTCGTGGGACATATTGGAAAGGAAGGTGCTCTTGGCGCGGTTGGCGTTTTCGGCGGCGGCCACGGCATCCGAGAGCGCCTGGTTCGCCTGCCTGTCGGCGGTGCGGTCAGACAGAACCAGAATGTGCTTGGTTTTGCCCTCGACCTCGCTGCCCATGGCAACCACATGGAACCAGCGATGCTCCCCGGTTTCCTGATGGACAAACTCCGTGTCCCATTCGCGCTGGTCGCCGCAGGCAAGCCCTTCCAGATAATTTTTGGTGCGGCCGGGGGAATCCGCCGGGTACAGCAGGGCCAGCGTGCCGATATTCTTGCGCACGCTCTTCAGCGTCAGGCCCAGCAGCCGTTCTATGTTCGGGCTGACATAATCCGCCCGGTGCTTTTGGGCATCCACCAGCAGGAAAACGTCGTCCACGTTCTGGGACAGCTTCTCGAACAGCACATCCCGGTACAAAATCGCGGTGTTCTGGCGGCGCAGCTTGGTGCGGCCCCGGTGCATGACCATCAGAAGGACCATTGCCGCAATCGACAGGACAATGAGGGCTACGATCTGCACCGTGCGCTGCCAAAGCTGGTTCATGGCGGCATTGACGGTATTCCGCGGGACAAGCCCCACCAGGGTCCAGTTCTGGATGCCGGTGCTTTCGTAGACCATATAGTATCTTGTGCCGTCCAGCGTCACCTCGCGGTTTCCGGTGATGCCCTGCGCAAAGTCGTCCGTAAGCTCCTGTATCTGCGCCTCGGTAAGGTCGGAATACTCGCGCAGTATCGACACAAAATTGTAAATGGATTCCGAGCCTTCTGCGATATTTTCGATCACGACCTGCCCGTCCGGGTAGATGACAAAGGAGCTGGCCGCTCCGCCGAAAGACGAATCGTCCACGACCTTCATCACAACATTGTTGTAGTGGCTGATGGCAACGGCATCGTAGGCAAAGCCGCGGTAGATGCCCTTAGTTTCGGGGCAGATGAACACCAGCATCGGGTCCTGTCCGGGCAGGGCCGTGTTCAACACAACGTCCTTCTGGTCGGAAAGCAGCTCGTCGAGGTTGGTCTGCAAGCCTAAGTAGCCTGTTTCCCCGCTGGGGGTCATGTAGTTGCCGTCGTAAGAAAGAAAGTAGAATTCGGCAAAGCCAAGCTGCTGCTGCGCTGACTCCAGATACGCCTGCGTGCTGGCATCATCGGGGTCACTGCTCAGAAAGCCGTTCCACAAATGCAGGTAGGAGATGTTCTTCCTAACGATCATGCTCAGCATATTGTTGGATTTGTGCAGGACTTCCTCCAGATGCTCGGTGCTTTCCGCATAGATGGTTTTTGACACAAACGAAAGGTACTGCGCGCTAAGGTAGACAAGCAGCGCAATCGACAGCAGGCAGGCCGCCGCAGCATACCAATTTTGCCGGGAATGTCGCTTTATTTTTATTTTATGCTTAGCTTCTTCCACAGAGCATTACCCCCCCCCGAATGTAATATAGCTTTCCGGCGCGGCCAGCGTCACGCTGCCGCCGGAAAGTGCCTCGCTCCAGGCGTTTCTGACCGTGGCCTCCCCGCGCTCAAACGCGCGGCTTTCGTCCTGCAGCAGCGGCGCCATCTGCTTTTCGGTTGCCAGGCAGGTCACGGTGACGGTGTCGTCATCCTGCAGCGGCTGGCCGCCGCGGGTGATGCCGGTCAGCGTATAGCTGCCGCCGTTCTCCTGCACCTGCACGGCAATGCCGCTGACCACCGGCAGGGAACCGCGGTTGAACGGGGTAAAGCCGCCCTCGCAGCCTTCCACAAAGACGCGCAGGGTGTCCTTCAGCTCGGCACCCGTCATGGTGCGCCGGTACGACATAAGCCCGTTGGGCATGATCATGGCGCGCGCTGCTGTCTGGGTATAGTCTGCCTGCAGCACGCTGCCGGTAAAGCTGCTGGCGGGTGCCACCAGCACGTCGGTGCCGTACAGCCCGCGCAGCGTGTTTGCCATGACCGAGAAGGACGCATTGCCGCCGTTTTTGTGGAACACGTTGGAATAGGCGGTTTCACTGGTCAGCACAACGCCGCTTGTGTCGGGCGTTTCCTCTGTCAGAAGGCGGGCGTTGAACGCACGGTAGGCCTGCCCGGCGTCATATTCGCCCGCGATCATCTTGGAAACCACATCCTGGGAGATGGCAAAGAAATCGTTGGAGGCGATGCGGATGTACATGTGGTTTTCTTCCACCACCGAGCGCACGTCCTCCATGGTGTGGGTCAGGTGGTAGCTGACATTCTGGCTGTAGCTCAAAAGATCCTGCCCGTCCGCGAGGATCTGCTCCTGCGCCCCCTCCGACAGCATGACGTGCAGGACCTGCATTGCCTTTACGCGCCGGGCGGCGTCCTGCTCCAGGTCGCGGTTCAGCGCCACCTGGAAGTAGGGGGTGGTCATCAGCCATTTTTCGCCGTTCTGGCTGAAGAACGGCAAAAAGGTCGCGTCGATGCCCTGCTCCCGGAACATCTGTACGCCGGCGGAGCTGCTAAAGTACATGGCAAGCTCCCCCTTGCCGAACATCCCGGTCACGTCGTCGTAATTCAGCTCTAAGTCCGCCGCCGTAAGACCGGTGTCCCGGATGAACTGCTCCATACGCGCAAAGGCGCCCGGCCAGACGGTATCGTCCAGCCCGATACGGGCGGTGTCGGCGGGGTCGCTGTAGGCGGTGCGCCATTTGCGCCCTTCCGTGGTCGTAAGCTCGGCGGCGGAAAGCCCCTGCAGCGTTTCCATGCAGGTGTAGTCGTACAGATAATCGGCGGTAAAGCCGCGGATGCCCGCTTCGTCAAAGGCTTTGCAGGCAGCGGCAAAGCTGGCGTAATCGGTGGGCAGCGGGATACCGTATTCCTCAAAAAGGCCGCGGTTGACCACAAAGCCGTGGGCGTCTGCGCATACGGGCAGCCAGTTTACACTGCCGTCCTCATTTCTAAAGTTGTTGAGGTAGGTATTGTAGACAGCGCCTGCCTCGTTGGTGGTGGCAAGGTCCATCAGGCTGTCCTTCAGGGGGGCCGCATCGTGCAGGGAGAAGCGGCAGCAGGTTATAATGTCCGGCAGACCGCCGTTTTCCTGCAAGAATTTGTAAAAGTCCAGATCGTTGTTGCCCACGATAAACTCAATGTTTACGTCCGGCAGATGCGCCTGTACGTAGGGGGCGTACTTTTCGTAGAGGCTGTTGGTCCACAAATAGACCTGAATGGTGTCGGCGTCCTCCTGTGCCTGCACCGCCTCGGCGCTTTTTCCGGCACAGCCGGTCAGCAGGAACAGACCCAGCACCGTGGCTGCAAGCAGGGAGGAAATTCTGTGCAGTGGTTTCTTTTTCATCCGGTTTTTCTCCTTATTTTTTTGACGGTCTGCTATATAGGCTGTGACGCAGGAAAAAACGCCTTCAGGGCATGGCGGACCCATGCCTGAAAGCGCTGTCTGACCGTATTAAACAATATCCGCGGGCAGCAGAAAACAGCAGGGCGTTATAGATGCCCTGCTTTGTGCCGCCGGTGTATTGGTGTGTTTTCACCCTCGTCAACTCCTGCCCCAAAAAGGACGCGAAGCTACCGGCGGCAGTAAAACAACAATTTCTTGTTGGCAACTGGCTGACCCGATGGGCCCCTATAGCTTTGCGTCGCCGGTTTGCACCGGGTTTTCCTGTGGACTTGTAGAGAAATAGTATACCACATAAGATGGTTTTTGACAAGGCGCAAGCGGAAATAAATCCGCTTGCACGCACAACAGGCAAAAACGCGCCCCTTGGCCGCCCCTGCGCGGGGCGCTCTGCCCGCAGGCGGTGGGGGAGAGAACCGTGCGGCGGGCAGGAATATTTCGGGCCCAGACTGGCGAAAACTCTTGTAGGGGCGAGCATTGCTCGCCCGTGCCCGCTTGCCTTACAAGACAACTGTCCCGGAAAATGCGTTGCGGCGGTAAGTTGGCGGGCGACCAATGGTCGCCCCTACACACGCAACAGGGAAAAACGC
>ERZ773210.3449-NODE-3449-length-11207-cov-9.801740_pt1 | contig 11207 bp, 9 predicted proteins | sample MGYA00580528_ERZ773210 | MGnify/ENA primary metagenome ERZ773210 (study PRJEB29015, sample SAMEA2737769) | human gut metagenome | biome: human gut; feature: human-associated habitat; material: faeces | place: China | collected 2012 ...
TGCGCTGAGTCACGGTGAAACCACCGAAAATATTGATACTGGCGATCAGCACCGCGATAAAGCTCAGGAAGCTGATCCAGCCGCCGTGGCCAATCTGCAGTAACGCCCCCACCACGATGATCCCGGAGATGGCGTTGGTCACCGACATCAGCGGCGTATGCAGCGCATGGGAGACGTTCCACACCACGTAGTAGCCCACGACGCAGGAGAGCGCGAAGACGGTAAAGTGGCCGAGGAACTCTTTCGGCGCGACGTCAGCCAGCCAGCCGAACAGAATAATCACCAGTGCCATGATCGCGTATTTGCGCCACGGGGAAGCCGGTTTGGCAGGTTCTTTTGGTTCAGGTGCCGCTTTAGGCGCTGCCTGAGGCTGGGCCGAAACCTGAATCGGTGGCGCAGGCCAGGTAATTTCACCTTCACGCACCACGGTCACACCGCGCACCACCACGTCGTCAAAATCGACGGTGATGTTGCCGTCTTTCTCTTTGCAAAGCAGCTTCAGCAGGTTGACGAGGTTGGTGCCGTACAGCTGAGACGATTGCGTCGGCAGGCGACCCGGCAGATCGGTATAGCCGATCACCTTCACGCCGTTTGCGGTCGTGGTCACCTGATTCGCTACGGTATATTCGCAGTTGCCGCCGTTTTGCGCGGCCAGGTCGACAATCACGCTGCCCGGCTTCATGGAATCCACCATCTCACGGGTAATCAGCTTCGGCGCCGGTTTACCCGGGATAAGCGCGGTGGTCACAATGATGTCGACATCTTTCGCCTGCGCGGCGAAGAGTTCCATTTCGGCTTTGATAAAGGCTTCGGACATCACCTTCGCATAACCATCACCGCTGCCCGCTTCTTCCTTGAAGTCCAGCTCAAGGAATTCGGCCCCCATACTCTGGACCTGTTCTTTCACCTCAGGACGAGTATCAAACGCGCGAACGATAGCGCCCAGGCTGTTTGCCGCACCGATGGCTGCAAGTCCCGCCACGCCCGCGCCAATCACCATCACCTTCGCCGGAGGGACTTTACCCGCCGCGGTGATCTGACCGGTAAAGAAGCGACCAAATTCGTGGGCCGCTTCAACGATGGCGCGGTAGCCCGCAATGTTTGCCATCGAACTTAAGGCGTCCAGCGACTGGGCGCGTGAAATACGCGGCACGGAGTCCATCGCCATCACGGTGACGCCGCGCGCGGCCAGTTTTTCCATCAGCTCAGGATTTTGCGCAGGCCAGATAAAGCTCACCAGCGTGGTGCCCGGATTCAGCAGCGCAATCTCACTCTCTTCCGGTGCGTTGACCTTCAGAATAACCGGCGACTGCCACACGTCGGCACTGTCCACCACTTCCGCGCCAGTCTGAATAAAGGCCTCGTCATCGAAACTCGCCAGTTTGCCCGCGCCGCTTTCAACTGCGACGGTAAAACCCAGCTTAAGCAGTTGCTCCACCGTTTTCGGTGTTGCCGCTACGCGGGTTTCATTGGCTAACCGTTCTTTTGGTACCCCAATACGCATAGTTTTCCCTTCCATCGGTTTTTGATGATGGTTTAACGATAAGTGCCCGCGGTTTGTATCATTTTTCGCCATCACGCAAGCAATGAGACACAATTCACCCCGGAAAATAAAACAGTAACAAACTGTCTATAACCTACTGAAAATAGCGGCCGTGATCTACCGCCAGAAAACACTATTTCTTACTTTATCTGTGAAAAATAAGCGATCGGCGTCACTGACAGTGATATTTACCTTAAATTCATCGCCAGAACCGATAATTCGCGCAAGCGAAGCGGTAAAAACATGATATAGCGCCATAAGAGAACAACTTATTAACATTAAATTAACTTGTAAAAGTCATAAGCTTTATCAGTTTTACTTGTCAAACGCGTGTTTTTTCAACATATCACTAAATGTTATCGAATAAGGTGATTCAGTGAGCACAGGCAGTGAAAAATGGCGCAGACAGCGACGGGTTTTAAATGCCATAATCGGGACCGTCTCAAATTAACAACAATACCAGTACATGGTTTGCGCAAGGCGAAGGATCATTTTTATGAAGCTTAAGAACACACTCCTGGCGTCCGCACTTCTCTCCGCGACCGCCCTGTCTGCGAATGCCGCAACAGAGTTAACGCCGGAGCAAGCGGCAGCGTTAAAACCTTTTGACCATAAGGTCATTGTGGGTCGTTATAATTCTATTGGCGACGCCGTCGCCGCTGCATCAAAGGCCGCTGATAAAAACGGGGCAGCCTCGTTTTATGTTGTTGACCAGTCTGATAACGGCAACAGCGGTAACCAGCGCGTGACCATTGCGCTGTATAAGGACAACGCGCCAAAAGCTGACGCACCGAAAAACCGCGTGATTAACGGTGTTGTTGAACTGCCGAAAGATCAGGCAATTGCGCTGGAACCGTACGACACCGTCACCGTTCAGGGCTTTTACCGCAGCCAGCCTGAAGTGAACGATGCCATCACCAAAGCCGCGAAAGAGAAAGGGGCCTACTCTTTCTACATCGTGCGTCAGGTCGATGCTAACCAGGGCGGCAACCAGCGTATTACCGCGTTCATCTATAAAGAAGATGCGAAGAAACGCGTTCTGCAGAGCCCGGATGCGATTCCGGCAAACTCAGAAGCCGGTCGCGCGGCGATAGCGAAAGGCGGCGAAGAAGCGAAGAAAGTGGAAATCCCAGGCGTCGCAACGACGGCTACGCCAAGCGCTGAAGTGGGCCGTTTCTTTGAAACGCAGTCCACGAAAGGTGGCCGTTATTCGGTTACGCTGCCAGACGGTACCAAAGTTGAAGAGCTGAACAACGCCACTGCCGCGCAGATGGTGCCGTTCGACAGCATCAAATTTACCGGCAACTACGGCAACATGACGGAAGTCTCTTACCAGGTCGCGAAGCGTGCGGCGAAGAAAGGGGCGAAGTTCTACCACATCACCCGCCAGTGGCAGGAACGTGGTAACAACGTGACCATCAGCGCCGATCTGTACAAGTAACAAAATCGTTTAAAAAAGGCGGCGCAATGCCGCCTTTTTTGTTACTTTTTTTGAATTTCTGCCACACGTCATTGCATGCTTTCGTTACACTCCGTAAAATCCCGCGCCTTAGTGTGATCCACCATTTTTATGCGCCTGAGCGAAATAATTATTCTGGATTTTGACCTTTCATAACAGGAAGCCAATGGAAAAGAAACTTGGCCTGAGTGCTCTGACTGCACTCGTTTTAAGCTCAATGCTGGGTGCGGGCGTATTCAGTTTGCCGCAAAATATGGCGGCCGTCGCCAGCCCGTCTGCCCTCATCATTGGCTGGGGCATTACGGGTGTCGGAATATTGCTGCTGGCCTTCGCCATGCTGCTGCTGACGCGCATTCGCCCGGATCTGGACGGCGGCATTTTCACCTATGCCCGTGAAGGCTTCGGCGAGCTGATTGGCTTCTGTTCGGCCTGGGGATACTGGCTGTGTGCGGTGATCGCCAACGTCTCCTATCTGGTGATCGTTTTCTCGGCCCTCAGTTTCTTTACCGATACGCCTGAGCTGCGCCTGTTTGGCGACGGGAATACCTGGCAGTCTATTGTGGGTGCCTCGGTGTTACTGTGGTTCGTCCACTGGCTGGTGCTGCGTGGCGTACAAACGGCCGCCAGCATTAACCTGGTGGCGACGCTCGCGAAACTGGTTCCGCTCGGCCTGTTTATCGTTCTGGCCTTCATTGCATTCCGTATGGACGTGTTCACGCTCGATTTCAGCGGCGTTGCGCTGGGCGTCCCCGTCTGGGAGCAGGTGAAAAACACGATGCTGATTACCCTGTGGGTGTTCATCGGTGTTGAAGGCGCGGTTGTGGTTTCCGCCCGGGCCCGAAATAAACGCGATGTGGGCCGCGCCACGCTGCTGGCGGTACTGGCTGCGCTCGGGGTCTATCTGCTGGTGACGCTGCTGTCGCTGGGCGTGGTGGCGCGTCCTGAGCTGGCTGAAATGCGTAACCCGTCAATGGCGGGCCTGATGGTGAAAATGCTCGGCCCCTGGGGCGATGTGGTGATTGCCGCTGGCCTTATCATCTCCGTCTGCGGAGCCTACCTGAGCTGGACCATCATGGCGGCTGAAGTGCCTTTCCTGGCCGCGACGCACAAGGCGTTTCCACGCCTGTTTGCGCGTCAAAACCAAAACAGCGCGCCGTCTGCCTCACTCTGGCTGACCAACATCAGCGTTCAGATCTGTCTGGTGCTGATCTGGCTCACAGGTTCAGACTATAACACGCTGCTGACCATCGCCTCGGAGATGATTCTGGTACCCTATTTCTTAGTGGGTGCGTATCTGTTAAAAATTGCCACACGCCCGGCGCATTATGTCGTGGGTGTCGGAGCCTGTATTTACGGCCTGTGGTTGTTGTATGCTTCCGGACCTATGCATCTGCTGCTGTCGGTGGTGCTGTACGCACCGGGTCTGCTGGTGTTCATCTACGCCCGCCGCACGCATCAGCTGGAGAACGCGCTGAAACGCCGTGAGATGGCCTTAATTGGACTGTTACTGGTTGCTGCCGTGCCGGCAACCTGGATGTTAGTGGGATAGCATCGCCTTTCCCATTGTTGAACTGTAAAGGAGAATACGATGGGAAATGCACCGCTTCGCCCCATACTGATCACCGGCGGAGGCCGCCGTATCGGCCTCGCCCTCGCCCATCATTTTCTCAACCTTCGCCATCCGGTCATTGTCAGCTACCGCACGGAATACCCGTCGATTGAAGGGCTGCGCAAAGCCGGGGCGGTTTGCATTCAGGCTGATTTTTCAACCGATGAAGGCATTCTGGCCTTTGCGGAAAAGGTGAAATCCACCACAACGGGTCTGCGCGCCGTGCTCCATAACGCCAGCGCATGGCAGGCCGAAAAGCCGGGTACGTCACTCAGCGAAACGCTCTCCGCCATGCTGCAGATCCACGTCAATGCCCCTTATCTGCTTAACCACGCTCTGCAGGATCTGCTCCGCGGCCACGGGCATGCTGCGGGCGACATCATTCACTTCACGGATTATGTGGTGGAGCGCGGCAGCGACAAGCACATTGCCTATGCGGCCAGTAAAGCCGCGCTGGATAACATGACCCGCTCGTTTGCCCGCAAGCTCGCCCCCGAGGTGAAGGTGAACGCCATCGCCCCGGCAATGATCTTATTCAACGAAAACGATGATGCGGAGTATCGCCAGCAGGCGCTGAATAAATCGCTGATGAAAATTGCCCCAGGCGAGAAAGAGGTCATCGACCTCGTGGATTACCTGCTCACCAGTTGCTACGTCACCGGCAGAACCTTTGCCGTGGACGGCGGCCGACCGCTGCGCTAGTGAAAGCGGCTCCAGAAGAAAATTAACACCCAGGCGCTGAGCCCCCAGCAGACCACCGCCCCGCCCAGCGCCAGGGGAAGACGCAGAAAACCGGTGAAATACCACAGCGAAAGCAGATAGAGAAAATACGGGATGATTGACCACATGCCAAACACGATGGTCGTGCGTAACGCTTCCGTGCCGCGTTCGGACGCCACAATATAGTGGGCAATGAGTGCAAAGGTCGGGAAGAGAGGGATCAGCCCGGCAATATAGTAGTTTTTCGTTTTTGCCAGAATGCCAATCAGCAACACCACCAGCGCACCCAGCGCGGCTTTGATCACCAGAGCCATCGTTTTCCTTATAATAATCAACTCACCCTATGGGCCAGAATAACGGAACCGGCGTTAATTTTGAAAGATTAATGGAAGGTTAAGGTTTCGCGGTGTATGTTGGCTTTTTTCACGAAAACAGACGCTGTATGAATAAGATTGTTTATGTTGAAGACGAACCCGAAGTCGGGCAGCTGATCGCCGCCTATCTGGGTAAACATGATATGGACGTCATTGTTGAACCTCGTGGCGATCGTGCCGAAGAGGTGGTCGTCCGTGAAAACCCGGATCTGGTGCTGCTGGATATCATGTTGCCGGGCAAAGACGGCATGACGCTCTGCCGCGACCTGCGCGCCCGGTGGGAGGGCCCTATCGTCCTGCTCACCTCACTGGACAGCGATATGAACCATATTTTGTCGCTGGAGATGGGTGCCAATGATTACATTCTGAAAACCACACCGCCAGCCGTCCTGCTCGCTCGCCTGCGCCTCCATTTACGCCAGCACGCCAGCATCGAACGCGAAGCACCGGCGCCGTCTCTGACGCCGCACAAAGCGATGCGCTTCGGTACGCTGTCTATTGATCCGATTAACCGTCAGGTGCTGCTCTCTGGCGAGCTTATCGCCCTTTCCACCGCAGATTTTGACCTGCTGTGGGAGCTGGCAACGCATGCCGGGCAGATCATGGATCGTGACGCGCTGCTGAAAAACCTGCGTGGCGTAAGCTATGACGGAATGGACCGCAGCGTGGACGTGGCGATTTCGCGTCTGCGCAAAAAACTGCAGGATAACGCCACCGAGCCCTACCGCATTAAAACCGTGCGTAACAAGGGCTATCTGTTTGCCCCACATGCGTGGGAAACCTGATCGCCGGACAGGATAACCTGCGCGAAATAAAGGCATTACGCGAGAATGCCCTTCTTTCGCGCGTTTATTTTTACGTTTGCGCAACAATTAACTTGCTAAGCACGCAAACTATTCCATAATTACCTTCTCGACTCTCCTTTCTTCAGCTCGCCCCGCTCTTGCGATTGTTTTACTCATTTTCGCCGTGAAGCTTTCACGACATCTCTCCAATAAATCTTGAAATGAGGATTTAAGCTCATGAATTATGTATAGCTACGGTCAGGTAGAAGCGATAAAAACCAATCTTGAGTGGATTGTTAATCAGGCAACCCTGAACCACGCCTCCCCCTCTCGCACCGATCAAAAAGCGCTCTTTGACCTGCTGGAACTCATCCAGTCTTACGAAATACTGCTGGATCTCATCAGCGAATACGGAACGGATGTGATTGATACGCACATTGCAGAAGGCCTGGCCATGACGGAAAAACTCATCGCCAAGGTAAAAAACAGCGCGAAAGCCATCTAACACGCTCGACAGACGTGAAAAACTCGAAGGGTTTTCATGTATATTCTGCACATAGCGTTTTTGCGGTGAGATCCAATGAAAAAGCTGTTTGTGCAGTTTTATCTTTTACTGTTTGTCTGCTTCCTGGTGATGACCATGCTGGTCGGCCTGGTCTATAAATTTACCGCCGAACGCGCGGGCAGGCAGTCTCTGGATGACCTGATGAAAAGCTCGCTCTATCTGATGCGCAGCGAGCTGAGAGAGATCCCGCCACACGACTGGGCGAAAACCCTGAAAGAGCTGGATCTCAATCTGTCATTCGATTTACGCATTGAGCCGTTGAAAGATTTCGATCTGGACCCGCCCGCCATGCAGCGTCTGCGCGACGGGGACATCGTCGCGCTGGATGAGAAATACACTTTTATCCAGCGTATTCCGCGCAGCCATTACGTGCTGGCCGTCGGGCCGGTGCCCTATCTCTATTATCTGCATCAGATGCACCTGCTGGACATGGCGCTGATGGCCTTTATCGCCATTTCACTCGCGTTTCCGGTTTTTATCTGGATGCGCCCGCACTGGCAGGACATGCTGAAACTCGAATCCGCCGCGCAGCGTTTTGGCGAGGGGCATTTTACAGAGCGTATTCACTTCGACAGCGGTTCCAGCTTTGAACGTCTGGGGGTGGCCTTTAACCAGATGGCCGATAACATCAATGCCCTTATCGCCAGCAAGAAACAGCTGATCGACGGAATTGCGCACGAGCTGCGCACGCCGCTGGTTCGCCTGCGCTATCGTCTGGAAATGAGCGAGAACCTGACGGAAGCGGAGTCTCAGGCGCTTAACCGCGACATTGGCCAGCTTGAAGCGCTGATTGAGGAGCTGCTGACCTACGCGCGCCTCGATCGCCCGCAAAACGAGCTAAACCTCAGCACGCCCGATCTGCCCGCCTGGCTACAAACCCACATTGACGACGTTCAGAGCGTGAACCCGCAGCGCACGCTGTTAACGCGCGTCACGCCGGGTGACTACGGCGCGCTCGATATGCGCCTGATGGAGCGCGTGCTCGACAATCTGATGAACAACGCCATGCGCTACAGCGAAAGTACGCTACAGATTGGGCTGGATTTGCAGGGCAATCAGGCCAGCTTGACCGTTGAGGATGACGGGCCGGGGATCGCCCCGGAAGCGCGAGAAACCGTGTTTGAACCGTTTGTCCGCCTCGATCCCAGCCGCGATCGCGCCACCGGCGGATGCGGTCTGGGGCTGGCAATCGTCCACTCTATCGCGCAGGCGATGGGCGGCACGGTGCATTGCGAAGGGAGCGAGCTCGGCGGCGCGCGCTTCTGCTTTAGCTGGCCGGTGTACCATAACATCGCCCTTCCCGTCCCTGCCTGACTTCAACCGCACGCTGGCCTGACCCGGCGTGCTGTGCTATATGATAAGTATGTTGTAACTAATGAGAGTGCTTATGGCGACCTACGATCTTATCGAACGGCTGAACAGCACGTTTCGGGAAATAGAACACGAGCTGCTGACCCTGACAGAACGTTTGCAGACCTGCCGGCTGCTGGCCGCGCGCGTCTTTACCCTGCCCGAGGTGGCCAAAGGGGCCGAGCACGATCCGCTGGACACCATCGACGTGAAGCAGCACATCGGCAAGGCCGCACTGGAGCTGGCGATGAAACACTATCGCCATCTTTTTATCCAGCAGCAGTCTGAACAGCGCAGCAGCAAGGCGGCCGTGCGGCTGCCGGGCGTGATCTGTCTGCAAACCGATGCAGTAGAGCGCGAGGCGCTGGAAAGCCAGATTGCCCATATCAACAGTCTGAAAGCGGCATTTGAGAAAATCGTTACCGAAGAGTCGGGCCTGGCCCCCGCCGCCCGGTTTGAGTGGGTGCACCGTCAGCTTCCGGGGTTAATTACCCTGAATGCCTATCGCACGCTGACGGTTCTGCGCCATCCCGCCACGCTGCGCTTCGGCTGGGCGAATAAGCACATCATTAAAAACTTCACCCGGGATGAAATTCTGGCGCAGCTGGAAAAGAGCCTGAAGACGCCGCGCACCGTCGCGCCGTGGTCGCGTGAGCAGTGGATCGAGCGCCTGGAGCAGGAGTACCACAGCATCGCCTCGCTGCCGGCTGATACGCGCCTTAAAATTAAGCGCCCGGTGAAGGTTCAGCCTATTGCCCGCGTCTGGTACTCCGGTCAGCAAAAACAGGTGCAGTACGCCTGTCCGACGCCGCTGATTGCGCTTTATGATGCCGATCAGGGGGCTATCGTGCCGGATATTGGTGAGTTGCTGAATTACGATGCTGAAAATGTCCAGCACCGTTACCGACCTCAGGCGCAGCCGCTTCAGCTGATTATTCCGCGACTGCACCTGTACGTGGCGAGTTGATTATTTCAGACTGCCGACCATCGCCTCGGGGCGTACCCAGGCATCAAACTCCGCCTCCGTCAGATAGCCCAGCGCCAGGGCGGAGGCTTTCAGCGTCAGCCCCTCTTTATGCGCTTTTTTGGCGATCTCGGCGGCCTTGTCGTAGCCAATATGGGTATTGAGCGCGGTGACCAGCATCAGAGATTCATTGAGCAGCTGGCTGATGCGCTCGCGGTTTGGCTCAATCCCCACCGCACAGTGTTCGTTAAAGCTCTCCATCCCGTCCGCCAGCAGACGAACAGATTGCAGCACGTTGTGGATCACCATCGGGCGATAGACGTTCAGCTCGAAGTTGCCGGACGCACCGCCCATGTTGACGGCCACGTCGTTGCCCATCACCTGGCAGCAGAGCATGGTCATGGCTTCGCACTGGGTCGGGTTAACTTTACCCGGCATGATGGAGCTGCCCGGCTCGTTTTCCGGGATGCTGATTTCACCGATGCCGCAGCGCGGGCCTGATGCCAGCCAGCGCACGTCGTTAGCAATTTTCATCAGCGAGGCCGCCAGCCCCTTCAGCGCGCCGTGGGTGTGGACCAGCGCATCGCAGGTCGCCAGCGCTTCGAACTTGTTGGGCGCCGTGACGAACGGCTGTCCGGTGATGGCAGCAAGCTCCTCCGCCACGCGCACCGCGTATTCTGGATGGGTGTTTAACCCGGTACCGACCGCCGTCCCGCCGAGCGCCAGCTCCGCCAGGTGCGGCAGGCTGTTTTCAATATGCTTCAGGTTATGTTCCAGCATCGCCACCCAGCCGGAAATCTCCTGGCCGAGCGTCAGCGGCGTGGCGTCCTGCAGGTGCGTACGGCCAATCTTGACGATGTCGCGGAAGGCCTGCGCCTTCTCGTTGAGCGTAGACTTCAGGACGTTAAGCTGGGGGATAAGCTGCTCGCGAATGGCGATTACCGCCGCCACGTGCATCGCCGTCGGGAAGACGTCGTTAGAGCTCTGGCTTTTGTTGACGTCATCGTTCGGGTGGACCTTACGTTCCATGCCGCGCACGCCGCCCAGCAGCTCGCTCGCCCGGTTCGCCAGCACTTCGTTCATGTTCATGTTGCTTTGGGTGCCGGAACCGGTCTGCCAGATAGCGAGGGGAAATTCGTCAGGATGCTTGCCCGCCAGCACTTCGTCGGCGGCATTTATGATGGCGGTGGCCTTGTCTGCCGCCAGCAGGCCTAAATCCTGGTTCACTTTCGCGGCTGCGCGTTTGGTGAGCGCCAGCGCCTGAATCAGCGAAACGGGCATTTTTTCAGTCGAGATACGGAAATGCTCCAGCGAACGCTGGGTTTGCGCGCCCCATAGCTTGTCGGCCGGGACGTCGATGGCGCCCATCGAGTCTTTCTCATGGCGTACCGTGGTCATTACTTTCTCCTTGATAACAAAAGAGGGATTGCTCACATGCTTAAGGGGTAAGTATTGATGACTTCTGAGAAACGGTATGGCGCTTTGTGCGCTCTTTTTGGTGTCGGGTGGCGGCTTCGCCTTACCCGACCTACGAGAATGTAGGCCGGGTAAGCGTCAGCGCCACCCGGCATTTTCTTCAGACTACTTCACACACGCCGAACACTGAGAGGACTGGATCTGCTTGAAGAAGTCGTTGCCTTTGTCATCCACGAGGATAAACGCCGGGAAGTCTTCCACTTCAATTTTCCAGATCGCTTCCATACCCAGTTCCGGGTACTCCACGCACTCAAGGCTCTTGATACTGCCCTGCGCCAGCACCGCCGCCGGGCCACCGATGCTACCGAGGTAGAAGCCGCCGTGCTTATGGCAGGCGTCCGTCACCTGCTGGCTGCGGTTGC
>ERZ773210.3453-NODE-3453-length-11201-cov-2.699444_pt1 | contig 11201 bp, 8 predicted proteins | sample MGYA00580528_ERZ773210 | MGnify/ENA primary metagenome ERZ773210 (study PRJEB29015, sample SAMEA2737769) | human gut metagenome | biome: human gut; feature: human-associated habitat; material: faeces | place: China | collected 2012 ...
TCGGAGCCCGTCGTGCAGACCGCTCATTGGATCAGTTCTATAACCATGATGATGAGAAAGCAAAAGAAAAAGACCGCACATACAGCGAATTCTCTGATGCTGCCGTATTTACGAAACTGGATGTGAAAGAAGACGGAGGTAATCTGGTTGTTACCGCCAATTATAAACTAGGCAATCTGGATAAAGCCCAATGGACAATTAACCCGAGTGGAGAACTGGCTTTGGATTACACCTATAATTTCTCCGGTGTCGTAGACTTGATGGGTATTCGTTTCGACTATCCTGAAGATCAGGTAATCAGCAAACGCTGGCTGGGTGCCGGACCTTACCGTGTATGGCAAAACCGTATTCACGGAACACAATACGATGTATGGGAAAACGACTATAACGATCCTATCCCGGGTGAGACTTTCACATATCCCGAATTCAAAGGATACTTTGGTGATGTTTCCTGGATGAATATCCAAACGAAAGAAGGCACTATCAGCCTGACAAACGAAACTCCCGACGCATATATCGGAGTATATCAGCCTCGTGATGGCCGCGACCGTTTGCTTTATACTCTTCCCGAAAGCGGAATCTCTGTCCTGAACGTGATTCCTCCGGTACGTAATAAAGTAAACTCCACCGATTTGTGTGGTCCCTCTTCACAACCGAAATGGGTAAATGGTCCACAAACCGGACGAGTCATTTTCCGGTTTATGTAAATGAATCATATAAAGGTATCCACATTGCGTTGGGTACCTTTTTTATTTGGCCTTCTCACCGATTTTTCAAGGAAAAAGGCTATAAGTGGGGAATAATCATTATTTTTGTTTCGTTTTATACATTCAGATTAATGAATTCTTTCCTATGTACACAATACTAATTATAGAAGATGAACCCCGGGTTGCAAGTTTGCTGATGAACGGACTGGAGGAAAATGGCTATCAGACAATGGTGGCTTATGACGGACTGATGGGATTACGGCTTTTTCAAACGCATACATTTGATCTGGTTATATCCGACATCGTTCTGCCTAAGATGGACGGATTTGAACTGGCGAAAGAAATTCGCAAAACCAATCCCAATATCCCTATATTGATGTTGACGGCATTAGGATCAACGAACGATAAACTGGACGGTTTCGATGCCGGTGCAGACGATTACATGGTGAAACCTTTTGATTTCAGAGAGTTAAATGCCAGAATCAAAGTGCTGTTGAAACGTGTGACAGGTAATGCGCAGGAATTACCGCAGGAACTTGTCTATGCAGATTTGCGTATTGATCTTCAACGGAAAGACGTAGAACGGAATGGTATATCCATTAAACTTTCTCCTAAAGAATACAACCTGTTGTTATATATGGTAGAAAATGCCGAAAGAGTATTGAGCAGGGTTGAAATAGCAGAGAAAGTATGGAACACCCATTTTGATACAGGAACGAATTTCATAGATGTATATATCAACTATCTCCGCAAAAAGATAGACAGGGACTTTGAACCGAAACTTATTCATACCAAAGCCGGAATGGGTTTCATACTGACTGATAAAATATGAAGATCAGGACAACGTTGACTCTACAATATGCAGGGCTTACAGCTGCGGTATTCTTCGTATTTGTGATGGCTGTCTACTATGTAAGTGAACATTCGCGTAGCAATGCTTTCTTTCGTAATCTTCAAAGTGAAGCTATAACCAAAGCACATTTATTCCTTAAGGATCAAGTAGATGCCAAAACCATGCAGTCCATATACCTGAATAATCAGAAGTTTATTAATGAAGTAGAGGTTGCTGTCTATACAACAGATTTTAAAATATTATATCACGATGCTCTGCAAAACGATATTGTTAAAGAAACGCCGGAGATGATAAAACGTATCCTGAAGCGAAAGAATATCAATTTCTATGTGGACGAATATCAGGCTATAGGACTGGTGTATCCGTTTGAGGGCAAAGACTATGTGGTTACTGCCGCAGCCTATGATGGTTACGGATACGCTAACCGGGATGCGTTAAGAAATATGCTCATTCTCTTATTTATCGGTGGATTGAGCGTATTGGTGGTTGTGGGGTATATCCTTTCGCGAAGCACTTTAAAACCGATACGTAACATCGTGAAAGAAGCGGAGAAAATCACAGCATCGCATATTGATAAAAGATTGCCCGTAAAGAATGAACAGGATGAACTGGGAGAATTGAGTACGACATTCAATGCATTGTTGGAGCGCCTGGAAAAGTCTTTCAATTCACAAAAGATGTTCGTCAGTAATGTATCTCATGAATTACGTACTCCGATGGCAGCCCTTACAGCTGAACTGGATTTAGCTTTATTGAAAGAACGGAGTTCCGAACAATATCAGATGGCTATCGGCAATGCATTGCAGGATTCTCTTAGGATTGTAAACCTGATCGACGGATTGTTGAACTTGGCAAAAGCCGACTATCAATCGGAACAGATCACAATGGATGAAGTCCGTTTGGACGAGTTGTTGCTGGATGCCAGAGAACTGGTATTAAAAGCCCATCCGGATTATCACATCGAATTAGTATTTGAGCAGGAAGCCGAAGAAGATAATGTGCTGACAATAATCGGAAACAGCTATTTACTGACCACCGCTTTTGTGAATCTGATAGAAAATAACTGCAAGTACTCTTCCAACCGGGCTTCATCAGTCCTGATCGCCTATTGGGAGCAATGGGCAATCATTCGTTTGTCTGATAACGGTGTAGGTATGTCTGATACGGATAAAGAAAACCTGTTTAAACTGTTTTATCGTGGAGAGAACAAACATATTGCTCCTGGAAATGGTATAGGTATGGCCTTGACACAAAAGATTATCCACCTTCACAAAGGCGAACTGACCGTATCTTCCCATAAGGATGAGGGCACTACCTTTGTGGTGAAGCTCCCGCATATCTAAGAAATTCTAATAGCTTTCTAATACCACTCTAATCATTCTCTAACAGCTTCCCGGTGAAGTCCTCCTTACTTTTGCATCGAATTAATAAATGCAGTTAGTAACTTAAAAAAAATTAGAGAGTATGGTATGGAAGAAAAAACTGCGTTCACCACAGTACACATTCAATTCAGAGAAAGTATTTTTGGTTGCCACACAAACCGGTAAGTCAATCTATTCATACTTACAGACAACAAAGCTTGGATTAACGTTGGGAGAAGTGCAGGAGCGACAATCCGTTTATGGAAGAAACGAAGTGGTGCATGAACAGAAAAAGAATCCGTTTATCCTGTTTATCAAAACGTTTATCAATCCTTTCATTGGCGTTCTGACCGGGCTCGCCATAATATCCTTATTTTTGGATGTATTGATGGCTGATCCTGGAGAGCAGGAATGGACGGGAGTCATCATCATCTCATCCATGGTGCTGTTCAGTGCTATCCTGCGTTTTTGGCAGGAATGGCGAGCAAGTGAGGCTACGGATTCTTTAATGAAAATGGTAAAAAACACATGTCTTGCCAAACGTGCCGGTGAACAGGAAGAAGAGATCGAGATTACGGAACTCGTCCCGGGGGATATCGTGTATTTGGCAGCTGGGGACATGGTTCCCGCTGATATTCGGATCATCGATTCGAAAGACCTGTTCATCAGTCAGGCTTCATTGACAGGAGAGTCCGAACCGATAGAAAAGTTTCCGGAGGTACGGGGACAACAGTTTCGGAAAGGAAGTGTCATCGAATTGGACAATATTTGCTATATGGGTTCCAATGTGATAAGTGGTGCGGCAAAAGGAATCGTTTTTGAAACGGGGAACAAAACCTATCTGGGTACTATTGCAAAGAGCCTGGTCGGACATCGTGCCACTACAGCTTTTGACAAAGGCATTAGCAAGGTTAGCTTCTTATTGATTCGTTTCATGCTGGTTATGGTTCCATTTGTGTTTTTCGTAAATGGCTTTACGAAAGGGGATTGGTTTGAAGCTTTCATATTCGCCATATCCGTTGCGGTTGGCCTTACTCCGGAAATGTTACCGATGATTGTGACTGCCAACCTTTCCAAAGGAGCGATAGCCATGTCCAAAAAGAAAACAATCGTAAAGAATCTCAATGCCATTCAGAATTTTGGAGCGATGGACATACTCTGCACTGACAAAACCGGTACATTGACCTGCGATAAAATCGTATTGGAGAAATATATCAATGCAGATGGCAGTGACGACAACAGTAAACGTATTCTTCGTCATGCTTACTTCAACAGTTATTTCCAAACCGGTTTAAGGAACCTGATGGATAAAGCGATTCTTTCCCATGTAAGAGATTTGAGCCTGGAACATCTGAAGGATGACTATACCAAAGTGGACGAAATACCTTTCGACTTTACGCGCAGAAGAATGTCTGTTGTAATAGAAGACAGGCAGGGAAAGCGGCAAATCATCACCAAAGGAGCGGTAGAAGAGGTTCTCGATGTCTGTTCCTATGCCGAGTTCAACGGGCAGATTCATCCCTTGACTGATGCCTTGAAAATCAAAGCACAGATGATTAGTGAAGAAATGAATCAGCAGGGGATGAGGGTATTGGCAGTCTCCCAAAAAAGTTTTATCGAGAAAGATTGTAATTTCGCCATCGAAGATGAAAAAGAAATGGTACTGATCGGGTATCTTGCTTTTCTTGATCCTCCGAAACCTTCTGCTGCCGAAGCCATTGAACAGTTATATGCGCATGGAGAAGCAGTGAAAATTCTATCGGGAGATAATGATGTCGTAGTGAAAGCGATTGCCCGGCAGGTAGGAATTGATACCAGTCATTTTCTTACCGGGATAGAAATAGAGAATATGGACGAAACAACATTGAAAAAAGCGGTAAAGGATACCACTTTATTCTCAAAACTGACTCCATTACAAAAGACGCAAATCATCTCTCTGTTGCAGGAACAAGGCAATACGGTAGGATTCTTGGGAGATGGAATCAATGATGCAGGTGCATTGCGTCAGTCGGACATTGGTATATCAGTCGATTCTGCTGTGGATATAGCCAAAGAAAGCGCAGATATTATCTTGTTGGAAAAAGATTTGATGGTATTGGAAGACGGAGTGCTCGAAGGAAGAAAGACATTCGGCAATATCAATAAGTACATAAAGATGACTGCCAGTTCCAATTTTGGGAATATGTTCAGTGTGGTGTTTGCCAGTGCATTCCTGCCGTTTCTGCCCATGATGCCGATACATCTATTGATCCAGAACCTGTTGTATGACATATCGCAGACCACCATTCCTTTTGACCGTATGGACCCGGAGTTCCTGAAGAAACCCCGTAAATGGGATGCGTCCGATCTAAGTCGTTTTATGATTTATGTAGGTCCCATCAGTTCTATCTTTGATATTATCACGTATCTGGTCATGTGGTACGTATTTAGCTGCAACAGCCCCGAACATCAGACACTGTTTCAAACCGGATGGTTTGTGGAAGGTCTGTTATCACAGACATTGATTGTCCACATGATACGTACCCGCAAGATACCGTTCATACAAAGCCGTGCCACATGGCCTGTGATGGGACTGACCTTCTTAATCATGGCAATAGGTATTCTTATTCCTTTCACCGCTTTCGGGCGTTCCATCGGATTGACAGCTCTTCCTTTGAGCTATTTCCCCTGGCTGATTGGAATTTTACTCTCTTATTGCATTTTGACGCAGATCGTGAAGAATTGGTATATTAAGAAGTTTGTGCGCTGGTTATAATCCACAGTATCATATTTTATTCAGAAATCATTAAGCGATAAATATCTAATATTTTCTTATATAGAATATTCTAACCTACAAAAAAGACAAGGTTGATATTAACCTTGTCTTTTTTGTAGCTCTCTCATTAATTCATCTACAATATATGCATCGCTCATGAGATATAGATCTCCAAGTCGGTGGACAATGCGCTGGTAGCTTTCGCTATTATAAAATATATCAAGTGCCTGTAGACTGGAAATATGCAGACGGGCAGCAAGAAGTTCTACAATGCTGTAATATTTGCCTTGCATTACAATATCAGCATTGGGGATTTCTTTTGAGAGAGATGGGAAAGGCAAAAGTATAGCATCCACAAAATGTAAGTGTTCGTCAATTACTTTTTGGTTCGTAATACAAATTTGATTGTTAGGCTCTTGATGAATCAAACGTGACAACGCTTCTTCACGAGTGTAATCACCACGCATATAAAGGTCAATAGTACGTATCACACGGTCATCTGCTATACCGCCTTCTATTATGTCATAATCCTGCCATATAACATTCCCTTGTCGACATGCTACAACAAAATCCAGCCAATGTGCATCGTAAGTGGTAAAGTGCAAATAATTAAAAGAAGAGTTGCGGCAGGCATCTATATCCAATGAATAAATATTGAGCCACACACTATTTTCATGGCGAATATCAGCTGTGCGAAGAGCCCAACGAACTGCCTGTTCCTTTAAATCAGTAAGATAAAAGCCCACTCCGAAATCAAGATTTGGTCGGCATACTCCAGCTAATGGTTGTTCTACACGGTAAGTAGAACCATGATAAACAGTTAACATGACTTATCTCCTTTTTGCTGTGTCGAAACTTGAAAAGGACGATAATCTTCCGGTAACCATTGTGGATCACGATGATAGATATATTCTAATAAAGAATCTACTATGTAGGCTTTGCCTTGGGTATGCAAAGTATCATAAAAAGCATTTATATAGCCGTCTATAGCACCTAATTCTTTTAGTTTATTATATACATCCGCACTATAGCGTCCTAACCGTTCAGCTGTATTCTCTATACAATAGATAATAAACTCTAATTGTTTTTCTTTGAGGGTCATATTATTTTCTCCTTTCTTATCTTAATCCATTAGCGAAAAAGATTAATATTAGCAAAGATAGAAAAGTTCCTTCTTTCTTCCAATTAATTAGTATAGTATATCACGTTTCCTTATGGAATATTAAATCAAAATCAATATACTTTCATTATAGTTTTATAGCTTTTTCTTCTTTCACCAACTTCCTCCATCTTTGAAATGCCCTCATCAGCGTTTCTTCCTGTACCAGTCCTACCATTTCGTAGTGCTCTACGAATTGTTCTATTGACTTTTTAAACATCACTCCTTTATTAAACTTATTATCCAATAGAAAGGAGTATAATTCCGCTTTCATCTCTGTTTCTATTTCCTTTTCTATAATCAATGCACTATCGTTTCCTATATAGTTATAGACTTCCGGATTCTTCCCATTACGCGGTTTGGGCAGTACAAAGCAAATATTTCCAATTTCTTTCCATGAAGTATTTTGCGGATGAGGGACAGATAGTTGATGAAGGAAGTGATAAACTGGAGTAATGTGGGAGAGATGGATAGGGATAAGCCGTTTGGAAGAAGAAGGAGAGGAAGAATGAGACTGGTTCTCTGGATCGGGTTCTAAACTTTGTCGATATCGGACATACATATATCTAGCCAAATATGGCTTGATATTAATTGTAACTGTAACCATGGGATTTTTTTTTAAGTTTGTAATAAAAAAGTATGTATATACAGCCCTTTGGACTGTGAATTCCGTTTGGTTTATTGAGAATATTCCCATGGTTATCGGGACGGAATTCTTCTTTTTATAACAAATTAATATACAGCGTATTACAAATACTGTTTTTGGTTTAAAACCAAGGAGCCGTTCCTTTTAAAGGAACGACCTGTTTCTCACCGAGGAACGCCTTGTTCCTTTTAAAGAAACGGATGGCTCCTTAAAATCCGGGAACAAAACTAGCTGTAATATTCTGATCTTTCAAAACGCATAGTTGAAGTACTACAAGTAATATGTAAATATAAATAACCACCCTTGCACATCGTTTGTTTTGCGCGTGTATAAACGTTTAGTATGTCACAAAAGATAATTGAATAAGTTGGATAATAATTTAACAATGTTTATCCGATAAGTCCTTTTTATAGTTATCTAACCCTCATTTAAGTGATTTATAGAACTATTTTGGACGAAATTTCGGAATCCATGTGCAATTTCAGAACGTTTTACTTTAATATATATTTATTTTGTAATTTCGCATCCAATAATCATTTATTAAGCGCAAGCAAAAGCAAAATATTCAATATACGCATCTGATGAAAATACAATATATAGCAATTCTACTTTTGATATGTTGGGGAAGCATTTTAAAATGTTTGGCCCAAAAGGTAGCAGTAAAAACAAACCTGTTCTACGGTGCATATTCAGGTACTCCTAACTTGGGAGTAGAGTGGGGACTTTCTCCACGCACTACAATAGAACTTGGCGCTGGACTTAACTGGTTTACACCCAATAAAGCATCTTCAAATAAAAAACTGGTGCACTGGCTCGGTACAATGGAATATCGTTATTGGACATGTGAAAGATTTAGCGGACATTTTGGGGGGATACACATAATAGGAACACAATATAACATAGCCGGTCATCATTTGCCACTTTTATTCGGAGATAATTCCAGCCATTACCGATATGAAGGATGGGGAGCAGGAGGAGGCATCTCGTATGGTTATCACTTCCTCCTTAGTAATCGTTGGAGCCTTGAAGCAAATATAGGTGCAGGATATGTGCGGCTACATTATGACAAGTTCCGGTGTGAGACTTGTGGTGAAAAGGTCGGAACAGAAAACCGCAATTATTTTGGACCTACTAAAGCTGCAATCTCACTTATATTTCTTATAAAATAATACAACCATGACAAAATTAAGATCATTCCTATACCTGTTAATCATATTCCTGACCATTTCTTCTTTATCATACGGAGAAGAAAATCCCAAGAAATGGTATACAGGAATTATACAGCCAACAGCTCTTGAACTACAGCAAGCGGGAGATTCATTGCATATTCAAATACTTTACAACTTTGATAATATACAAGTCAGCTCCAATCATTCTATAGAACTGATACCGGTATTGATTGCTGCAAACCATCAGATGGAATTACCGGAAATATCTATTAAAGGTCGTAAGAACTATCAGAATCTGAAACGTAAACTTGCTTTGATGAATACGCAGGAACATGCTTTTTACCAGTCAGAAGCTCCATACTCCATATTAAAAGGGTATGGAATGACTGGAAAAGAACAGATTCGGTACTCGTTGATAATTCCATTCGAGTCATGGATGAAGGATGCATATCTGAATGTAAAGAAAGAAGTGATGGGCTGTTGCAGGCCAGGCAGGTTACTATCAGCTATTCCTCTTTTTAGTGCTGTTACTTTGGAGAAACTTCCCGTCCCTTATCAAATCACTCCACATATTAGTTACGTACAGCCAAAAGTTGAACCAGTCAAAAGTCGTGAGATGTCATGTGAAGCATTTCTGGACTTTGTCGTATCAAAAACCGACATTAAACCGGACTATATGAATAATCCGATTGAACTAAAAAAGATATCCTCCATGCTTGCCGAAGTGAAAAATGATACAGCCATTACCATTCGTGGAATATCAGTCATTGGTTATGCTTCACCGGAGGGTTCTGTCCTTTTTAACAAACAGCTTTCCGAAGGACGTGCAAAGGCACTTGTTGATTATCTTCTCCCTCGTTTCCCATTTGCAAAAGAACTATATAAGGTAGAATATGGCGGTGAAAATTGGGACGGGTTGCGTCAAATGGTTGCAGCATCTGATATGATGGAAAAAGAGGGAATTCTTCATATTATTGATCACATACCGGTTGCAATAAATTATCGTACGAATACCAGCCGTAAGAAATCGTTAATGCTCTATAAACAAGGTAATCCTTATCGGTTTATGTTGCACGAGTATTATCCGCATTTGCGTAAGGCAATCTGCAAAATAGAGTATGATGTTCAGAACTTTAACATTGAGCAAGCAAAATTGTTGATTCATAGCCGGCCCCAAAATTTAAGCCTGAATGAAATCTATCTGGTAGCTCTCACCTACAAAAACGGATCACCGGAGTTTATAGAGTTGTTTGAAAAAGCTGTCAGTCTTTTTCCTGATGATAAGATTGCCAACCTGAATGCTGCCTCGGCTGCACTTTCGCGAGAAGACATTGCATTAGCAGAAAAATATCTTAAGAAAGCAGAGATTTCCGCACCGGAATATGAAAATGCCGTAGGAGTGTTGTACCTGTTGAAAGGCGACTATAAACAGGCAAAGCTACATCTAATCAAAGCTGCCGAATCCGGATTGGGACAAGCATATTTCAATCTGGAGGAATTGAATAAAAAGGAAGAAGATATTCGATCAATGACTAAACTAGATTATTGATTTTTTTATTTACTATAATTATCATTTTATTTACAACATTTTAAAATTTAACAAAGATGAAAACAAAAAGTTTTCTATTATCTACATTGGTGACTTTTATGTTTGCCGGCTGTAGTAGTGATGATGCTCGGGAAGGGAATATTCCGAGCGGTGAACTGAATGGAAAGGCGTATCTGTCGCTTTCCCTGCAAAGTCACACATCCACTACAAGAGCAGAGAATGTAGTAGAAAAACCGGGAAGTTCAGGGGAAAGTAAAGCAGGGACAGTCAGAGTCTTATTATTTGACGAGGAAGATGTGTGCCTTGATGTGGTTAATTTTGATGGTCTTACTGTTGGGAATAGTGGAGGAACAAGCGCAGAGGGGACAGGGACCCCAGAAGCTGCAGCTAGTGAAGCTCAATTAGTACCGGAGAAGACCAAAAAAGTATTTGTGGTTATCAATCCTTACACCGACGGGAATAAAGGATGGAATTTAGCTGCAGAAACAGTAAAAGGTAAACCTTGGTCTGCAATAAACACTTCGATTGAGGCGGTTATTGCCAATGTCACTACCACTAATCAATTCATGATGACGAGTGCTGGTAAAGGTGCTGGAATAGAAGGAGCATTAACGAATGTAACAGTGCATAAGCCAGGTGGATATACCAATGAAGCCATAAATCAGGCAAAAACAGAAGCCAAAAACAATCCTGCTGAAATTAATGTAGATCGATTGAGTGCAAAAGTAGAACTTGCGGTTAAGGATCCTTTTTCTACAAAACCTGACGGTGCCAAATTTACTTTTGGCGGTTGGGAATTAAGCGTTACCAATAAAAGTGTGAAACTGTATAGCGAACTTATCACTTATGACAATGCTACGAATGGAGCGGTTTATCGTCGAGATAATAACTATTTGCTTAGCGAACAGCCCGTTATTAATACTGGAAATAAAAAAACAGACGAAGCCAATCTGATGGCTGCTTTCGATTATCTGAAAAATATAGATAATGAAAGTGACGATA
>ERZ773210.3462-NODE-3462-length-11171-cov-3.190536_pt1 | contig 11171 bp, 8 predicted proteins | sample MGYA00580528_ERZ773210 | MGnify/ENA primary metagenome ERZ773210 (study PRJEB29015, sample SAMEA2737769) | human gut metagenome | biome: human gut; feature: human-associated habitat; material: faeces | place: China | collected 2012 ...
TGCATTGCTGCCAGTAAAATCACTCATATTGGAGGTATCCGTTATCCGGTATGAAAAATCTCTTCTGAGATAGCAGGTGTCTATCTTAAATTCGATGATTGAGCCGGAAGAGAGTGCGTCAAGGCTTGAGGCAATGATGACAGGTGCGTCATGAGCTGAGGCAGTGACAGCCGGTGCTGTACCAAGTTCAATGCATGCGGTCTCGGTGGTTGTGGTGTCGATATGTTCGCTGACCTTGAGAAGCAGTCTGCCGTTATTGTTAACAACATTGAAGGTGAGATATGTATTTTCATCATAATAGCAGGTGACGCCGGCTTCACCACCGGTATAGTGCAGTACATCGCTGTCCAGGCTCAGCGCTGCCGTGATGGTAAAGCAGAAAGCTTCCTGCGGACGGACAAGGATATTTCTTGAGTACATTGTGGAGAGCGGTGTGCGTCCTGCACGCAGCAGAAGCGTGCTGCAGCCTGCATGTATGCTGCAATCTGCATGTGTGTCGATATCTGCCATTGTGCGGATAGAATTACCGATAGGATTACCACCTATATTAATAGTATCAGTGTCTTTGGAAATCAATTTATAAGCATCTGACTCTGGCACACGCACCCATGACCACACAGGGGACAGGTTATCGCCTGAACCGAAGCTGTCATAGGCGGCAGGCGCAAAAGCATGCTCCGGAAGATTTGGCTTTTTAGCGAGGGTGCTTGGTCCTTCGAGATTATTAACCATAGGCCAGCCGTCCGCTGTCCATGTTATTCTGTCAAGCGCAGTCTCACGGCCGAGAAGACTGTATTTACCCTCGACCTGCCTGCCGCACAGGTAAGGGATGAACCATTCTCCGTTCGGTGTTTTTACCGGCTTGCCGTGTCCACAGCGCTGTATGCCTGCCTTTGGGTTGGTCTGTCTCATTATAGGGTTGAAAGGGCATGGCTCATATACCCCGAACAGGATGCGGCTTCGCGCCACGGTTATGCGGTGGCCTTCCCCGGTGCCACCTTCGGCCTGAAAAAGATAGTACCAACCGTCCTTTTTCAGAAGGTGTGAACCCTCCGGTGCACGCTTCTGGCTTCCGTAATACAGAAGTGCTGCAGGGCTTAGCTGTCTTGTGCCGTCGCTGATTATCTCGAATATTCTGGCACCGCGGTTTAACAGCATATATCTCCTGCCATCATCGTCGGTGAATATTGACGGGTCGATACCATCTTCATCAATGAATGAAGGCTTGCAGTAAGGTCCCTCAGGCTTATCTGAGGATACAACCATCTGTCGCCTGTATACCGTGCCTGTGTCATTTAACCTGTAGGTGGCGGTGATATAGAATCTGCCATTATAGTACGATATATCGGGCGCCCAGTAGCCGCGGCCGCCCTCAAGCTCATTTATATACGCCCATTCGGGATTGGTTATGGCATGTCCTATTATTTCCCAGTGTATTAAATCCTTTGAATGGGATATTGGAATACATGGAAAATATATGAATGAGGAGTTGACCATATAGAAATCATCGCCAACGCATACAATAGAAGGGTCGGGGTGCATGCCTGTGCGTATCGGGTTTCTGTACATGCCGTCAATATCACCGTATAATTCTTTAAAATAAGAGATAACCTTCTTTGCTCCGCTTTCTATCGCAATATCATAAGGAGTGACCAGATTTCTATCTCCTGAAAGTCCGGAAAAACCCAGCCGTTCTACTATATATTTTACAAGCTCAACATTATCTGTTGGGACGGCATAAAAGAGAACAGTTCTGTTATCATCATCAGTTTCATTGAAGCTTGCACGAGAATATTCTACAATATATTTAAAAATCTCGGTATTTCCTGTTGAAGCCGCCAGATTAGGAAGTGTGATACCGTTATACAGCTCGTCTATACAGGAGGGATTTTCAAGCTGTATTTTTTTTACTGCTTCGAGATTGCCCGAGATTATTGCTTCCGCCATTGTCATATTGAGTACCTTCTTTCTATATATTTTGTGTATAACAGATGTTAACACAATTATAAATTATGCAGAAAAAAATAAAAGAGAAAATTTTGTTATAAATATCGTTAATTTTCTGTAATGTAAGCAAATTATAAAATATAAATAAATATTGCAAAAGATATAGCTTTGTTGAGTGAAAAATATGGAAATATTTTTGTCTATATGTTAAAATGAATTTAATATTGCAAATAATATTTATATTCAATCATTAAATGTATGGAAAAGGTAGATTTTAAGTGGTACTAGAGCGGAAAAGAGGATTGGATAATGGATACAGAAGTATTGGAAAAGAAAATTGAGGATTTAGAGCATGCTCAGGCGGAGAGCACAATGAAGCCTGACCTTGAGAGACGTTTTCTGGAGGTGCTCTGCCGTGATTATACAGCGGTATACCATGTGGGGCTTAAGGATGACTTCGTGGAACCGCTGACAGTGTCATCTGTTGCAAATGCGGCAAAGATACCCCAGATGCTGCAGAGAATAAGAAGCAGTTATACGGAGATAATCAGACTGTACTGCGACAAATATGTAGCTCCGGCAAACAGCAAGGAATTTTTGCGGGTGATGCAGAGGGAGAGCCTGTTGGAGGAGCTGTCAAAAAAGGGCAGGGTTGTTTACAGATACGAGAGTGTGCCGAATGCAGCCGGGCAGCGTTTCTTTGAGGTGCAGATTGTGTGCATTGACGAGAAGGAGTTTGACGGAAATGTCATATTGGCGTTTCATCATATAGATGATATTATGACGATAGAACAGAAATATCAATGGGAGCTGGAAAAGCTGGCATATCTTGATTCACTCACAGGGCTTGAAAACCGTGCGGCTTTTACAAGGGAGCTTAACGCATTTGAAAATAAACCCAATGCGGCGTGCATAGTGGCAGATGTCAATAATCTTAAGCTGTGCAATGACAGATATGGTCATATAGAGGGCGACAGAGCAATTAAGGATGCAGGAGAATGCCTGAGCAGGGCATTTGAAGGTATGGGAAAATGTTACAGAATAGGCGGAGATGAATTCTGTGTGCTTATCGAGGCGGGAGAACAGACGAAGATTCTTGCATCGCTTGGACAGTTTGAAGGTCTTATTGAAGAAAAAAACCAGAACCGTGTTATGCCTATATCGGTTGCATGCGGATATGGGGTGCGTGAAAAGCAGGGTGAGAGCATGGAACAGCTTTTCAATCGCAGCGATGAGATGATGTATGATGTGAAATACAGGATGAAAAGGGAATTTCCTGTGTATTGTGAGGAGAGAATCAGGAATTATCTCAATGTGCTCAACATTGTATCAAAGTCAACGGATTCGTATCTGTATCTGTGGGATATAACAAGAGATCAGAACTGGGTTTTTGGCGATATAGATGAGAGCTATGCACTGAGGCAGGACGGTAAGGCTATGAGCACGATAGCTGATATGGAAAAGATTGTCTATCCCGCAGACAGGCAGGCACTGCATGAGGATCTGCAGAAGATAATAGATGGAAAAAAGCAGACACACAATATGAATTACCGTTGGATTAACCGAAACGGTGAGGCTGTATGGATCAGCTGCAGGGGAACGGTAATCAATGATGACAAGGGTAAGCCTTTTGTCATGATAGGAATGGTGTCCGACAAGAAGCTGAGATTTTTCTATAATCCTCTCACCAAGTTGTTTAATAAGAATAAGATGCTTATAGACCTGAAAAAGGATTTCTATGGAAAAAATACAGGCTATTTTATGATGATCGGTGTAGATAATCTTGCCAACATCAATCTTAAACATGGCAGGCGTTATGGGGATGAAGTGATTAGAAGATGTGCAGAGGTTTTTGAAAAAAGAGTTTCCCTCCATAGAATATGGCATGTGGAAAATAATTGTTTTGCGATGTACCTTGATGCTGACAATGAAAATGAAGTGAAAAAGGTCTTCAACGGATTTTTGAAGGAAATGTCTGATACCTGCACCCTCTCAGCAGGGGTTGTGCCTAACAACACGGATATGTTCGGCACGGAGGAGGATATGTATTCATGCGTGGAGATGACCTTTGAGAAGGCGAAGGCTTCGGGAATCGGTTCAGTGTCATTCTTTTCACAGCAGGATTTAGAGCAGAGAGTAAAATCACTTCAGTTTCTTGATGAATTACAGCTTAGTGTAAAGAATGACTGTGAGGGCTTTTACCTATGTTATCAGCCGCAGGTTAAGACCGGAAACTATCAGGTATACGGAGCGGAGGCACTGCTTCGCTATCATTCGCAGAAGAGAGGACAGGTATATCCTGATGAATTTATACCGCTTCTCGAGCAGTCTAAGCTTATCAATGTTGTAGGAATGTGGGTTCTTGCAACCGCACTTGAGCAGTGCAAGGAATGGAGAAGGTTCGACAAGGATTTCAGCATGAGCGTCAATCTTTCGGCTGTGCAGCTTAAGGAGAAGGATATTGCCGAAAGGGTTCTCAATATTTTGAGGAAATCCGGTCTGCCGGGAAGTGCCCTGACCATTGAGATTACGGAGTCCATACAGCTTCAGGGCAATGACAATTTTATGGATATTTTTAATTGCTGGCGTGATGCGGGAATTGAGATATCCATCGATGATTTCGGAACCGGTTATGCAAGCATGGGCTATCTTAAGAAGCTCAATGTAAATGAGATTAAGATTGACAGGATGTTCGTAAGAGGTGTCGAGGAGGCAACCTATAATTACAGGCTTATAAGCAATATGATTGAGTTTGCCAAGAATAATTCAATCCGTATATGCTGCGAGGGAGTGGAGAGTGTGCAGGAGCTTACGGTGCTGGAGGGATTGTCACCGAACCTTATACAGGGCTATCTGTTCTCGAAGCCATGCGAGAAGGATAAGTTTGAAAATCTGTTCCTCAATAGTCACACAAGTGAATACGAGGAACATGAGAAATTTGTCCGGAAGCTCTATGAGTTCAAGGACAGAATGCAGGTTATCTATTTCAATACCAAGGATATTCTTAGAAAGACGGAGCTTGGACTATGGATTATACGAATAAATGAAAAAGAGAATTACTGTGAGCTGCATACCGATGAGACGATGGAGAAGGTAATAGCTGTTGACAGGAAATACACACCGCAGGAGTGTTATCACTACTGGTATGACAGAATAGATGAACGCTTCAAGGACTATGTCGATGAGAATGTGAAGAAGATGATAGAGTCTGACAAGATTGTACAGCTTCATTATCGATGGCAGCACCCGAAGCTTGGCAGGATAATGGTGCGCTGCTGCGGAAGACGTGTCGAGGATTCGGACGGTATGATTACACTTGAGGGCTATCACAGAATGATAAGCAATGTTGAGAATGCAGTAAAGGATATGTAGAATATTTAACAGATGGAGGATATTATGGGAAAGAATTATTTCATTGGAAGAAATTATAAATATAAAAATAAAAATGGAGGAATGAAAAATGGTAAAGCATGTTATTTTATGGAAGCTTAAGGAAATGGACGAAAAAGAGACTGAGAGCGTAAAGGCAGGAATCAAGGAGGGACTTGAAGGTCTTGCCGGAAGGATACCGGGTCTTGTGGAGATACATGTACATACCAATGGTCTTGCAGGCTCCAATGCTGATGTTATGCTGGATTCGACCTTTACCGATGAGGAGGCTCTTAAGGCTTATGCCGTGAATCCTGCGCATGTTGCGGTTGCGGACGGCAGGGTAAGACCGTATACTGCGGTGAGGACATGCCTTGATTTTACCATATAATATGATTGTAATTTCTATTTGACAAAATAATAGAAAAAATATATCATGAGGTTTAATGATTTTTGGAGGAAACAGAAAAATGCAGCAGGAAGCTTATAATCACAAAACAATTGAAAAAAAATGGCAGAAATATTGGGATGAACACCAGACCTTTAAGACTGATGTGTGGGATTTTTCCAAGCCTAAGTACTATGTGCTTGATATGTTCCCTTACCCTTCAGGCGTAGGTCTTCATGCAGGACATCCGGAAGGATATACGGCAACAGATATTATGTCAAGAATGAAAAGAATGCAGGGCTACAATGTGCTTCACCCGATGGGCTATGATTCCTTCGGACTCCCGGCAGAACAGTATGCCGTATCTACAGGGCATCATCCTAATGGGTTTACCGAGAGCAATATTGAGACATTCTCAAAGCAGCTTAAAGAGTTAGGCTTTGACTATGACTGGACAAAGATGCTTGCGACAAGTGACCCTAAGTTCTATAAGTGGACACAGTGGATTTTTAAACAGCTCTATCTTGCAGGCTATGCCAAGCTTGTTGACATGCCGGTTAACTGGTGTGAGGAGCTGGGAACAGTTCTTTCCAATGACGAGGTAATTGACGGCAAGTCTGAGAGAGGCGGTTATCCTGTAGTAAGAAAGAACATGAAGCAGTGGGTAATCGACCAGCCGGCATTCGCAGAGAAGCTTCTTGAGGGTCTTAATGAGATAGACTGGCCTGAGTCGACTAAGGATATGCAGAGACACTGGATTGGCAAGTCAGAGGGCGTTGAGGTTGATTTTAAGATTGCAGGCGGCGGAGAGTTCTCCATTTACACGACCTGTATAGAGACAATCTATGGTATCACATTCATGGTTCTTGCACCGGACGGACAGCTTGTCAGGGAACTCATGCCAAGAATAGAGAATAAGGAAGAGGTTGAGGCATACATCGCAGAGACACTCAAGAAGAACGATATGGATCGTACTGAGCTTAACAAGACCAAGTCCGGCTGTATGCTAAAGGGAATATATGCGGTTAACCCTGTAAATGGCAGGGAGGTTCCTGTATTTATAGGAGATTTCGTACTTGCAAGTTATGGAACAGGTGCTGTTATGGCGGTTCCTACACATGACCAGAGAGATTTTGAGTACGCTGTTGCACACAATATTCCGATGATTCAGGTAATTGATGGTGCAGATGTGAGTGAGCATGCTTTTGAGAAGGGGGATTACCTCGGAAAGGGTTGTAAGCTCATCAATTCGGAGGAGTTTACAGGTCTTACCGTTGAGGAGGCTAAGAAGGCTATCACAGATAAGCTTGTCGGAATGGGAATTGCCAGAAGAAAGGTCAACTATCATTTCAGGGAGTGGATTTTTGCAAGACAGAGATACTGGGGTGAGCCTGTACCTATTGTATATCTTGAGGACGGTTCGATACATGTGCTTGCAGATGATGAGCTTCCGCTTGTACTTCCTGAGCTTGAGGATTATAAGGGAAAGAACGGACAGGCACCTCTTGAGAACGCTACAGAGTGGAAGCAGTACAATCACAATGGCTTAAAGGGCAGGAGAGAGACATCTACAATGCCGGGAAGTGCCGGTTCAAGCTGGTATTATATGAGATACATCGACCCGGATAACGATAAAGAGTTCGCTGATCAGGAGCTTTTAAAGCACTGGATGCCTGTTGATTTATACATCGGGGGACCGGAGCATGCTGTAGGTCATCTTATGTATTCAAGAATCTGGAACCGTTTCCTCTATGACAAGGGACTCTCACCTGTAAAGGAGCCGTTTAAGAAGCTTGTTCATCAGGGAATGATTCTTGGCTCTAACGGAATCAAGATGGGTAAGCGTTTCCCTGAGTTCGTTGTAAATCCTAGTGATATCGTGAGGGATTACGGTGCAGATACCTTAAGACTCTATGAGATGTTCATGGGACCACTTGAGGCTTCTAAGCCATGGAGCGCAACAGGTGTTGAGGGTGCTAAGCGTTTCATAGTGAGAGTATGGAATTTCTTTACTAATCCGGACAACATTTCGGATGCGAACAAGGATGAGCTTACAATGCTCTACCATCAGACTGTAAAGAAGATTACGAACGACTTTGAGAACCTTGCTTTTAATACTGCCATCAGCCAGATGATGATATTCGTAAACCAGCTCTACAAGACAGGAACATGCCCGAAGGAGTATGCAGAAGGATTTATAAAGATGCTTTCATGTATCTGTCCTCATGTAGGTGAGGAGCTCTGGTCTGTATTAGGACATGACGATACAATTGCATACGAGGCATGGCCACAGTTCATAGAGGAGCTTACAGTTGAGGATGCCGTCGAGATTGCAGTTCAGATTAACGGTAAGACCAAGGGTGTTGTCAAGGTTTCCAAGGATGCCGATAAGGATACAGTTCTTGCGGCTGCTAAGGATGCAGTTAAGGAGAAGCTGACACCGAACATCGTCAAGGAAATCTATGTTCCGGGCAAGATTGTAAACATTGTATGTAAATAATTGATTACTTTGAATAATGCTGTGACAGTGCTGCCATGGCATTATTCTATATTGGAACATATAATTGCGGTAATCATTTTGCCGGTAAACAGTTGTGCGGTGTTCCGGAGAAATTGCATGATATCCAGCTGTTACACACTGATTTTTGCAATTATATAGATTCCATATTAATGTGTAAGGAGAAATTGTATGCATTCACCACTTGAAATTGCAAGAAATTTTGTTGAGATTGGTATTCACAAGGTTAAGTTGTCAGCGTGGAAGATGCTGATACTTGGCTTTTTTGCTGGAATGTTCATAGGCTTTGCGGGAATTGCTTCGACAACAGCTTCCGCAACCATTGCCTCAGCTTCAGTTGCAAGACTTGTTAGCGCATGTGTATTTCCCGCCGGAATGGCTATGGTTCTTGTTGCCGGAAGTGAACTCTTTACCGGAAATAATCTGATTATAATAAGCGTTCTGCAGAAAAAGGCAACCGTAGCCGGCATGCTTAAGAACTGGTTCTTTGTATTTCTTGGGAACTTTATCGGAGCCGGTTTTGTTGCGGTTATGGTTGTATATTCCCATGTACCTGATTTGTACAACGGACTTCTTGCACAGAAGGTTGTTGCCGCGGCAATGTCGCGGATAAACCAGAGCTTTTCTGAGGCATTTATGAGAGGCGTATTGTGCAATATCCTTGTATGTATTGCCGTGTGGGCTGCGTTTGCCGCTAAGAGAGTGTCGGGAAAGCTGCTTATGAGCTTCTGGCCGGTAATGCTGTTCGTATTGTGCGGTTTTGAACACAGCATTGCGGACATCTATTTTGGCATAGCCGGAATAGCTGCCGCAGGCGAATACGGCATTGCTGCCGCAGGACTTAACTTCGGAAGCTTTCTCTTAAAAAATCTCCTTCCGGTCACACTTGGAAATATTGTTGGTGGAGCAGGAATCGTTGGAATAGGTTACTGGCTTGTGTATCTTCGTCATACTCCGCTTAGTCCGATGACGATTGAGGCGGAGCAGGAAGAGATAGATATTGCGGAGGAATATTAATTGGTAAGGGCGGTGCAATGACCGTTTGGAAATGAGGTTTGTATGACACAGTATTCTTTTTTACAAGTAATAATGTTCTTTTTTGCATATTGCTTTTTGGGCTGGATATGGGAGACAAGTTATGTGTCAATCAGAGAGCATAAATTCGTAAATCGTGGTTTCCTTCATGGACCGCTCATACCGATATATGGTTTCGGTGCGATGGCTATACTTTTTGCGACGCTTCCTGTTAAGGATAATCTTTGGCTTGTATTTATATGTGGTATGTTTGGCGCTTCAGCACTTGAGCTTGTGACAGGCTGCACGATGGAGGCTATATTCCATGTAAGATATTGGGACTATACCAATATTCCTACTAACATAAAAGGTTACATCAGCCTGCCGACATCAATAGTGTGGGGATTATTTTCAATTCTTATGATAAAGTTCATACATAAGCCGATTGAACATGCTGTGCTCAGTCTCTCGCAGACTGCGACGGAAGTGCTGACAGTATTTCTTGTGATGTTCGGAAGCATGGATCTTGGAATATCTATCAGGGATGCTCTTGATTTAAAGGAGATATTGAAGCATATTTCCGAGATGGAAAGCGTGCAGCGTGCACAGAAGCGCATGGATGTCATTGCGGCTGTATTTGACAATGATGTTGAGAATTTTAAGGAAAAGATTACAAACAGGCTGTCCGGAATGGAGAAAGGCGAGTTCAGACGTATTGAAAGTCTCCTTGAACGTAACCCATCGGCTAGGTCTACAAGATATTCAGAGCTTTTCGACAGCTTTAAGACTACAATCAAGGAGCTTAAAAGACCGGGTAAAAATGAGAGTACAGACAATAAGTAACTAAGCGTTTTTGAGCATTTGCATGAAGAGGTCTAATTTTCCCTGCTGTTCAGGGTTCATATCATCCCTCAATATATTTATGATGGCATTGGTTTCATCCTGCGTGAAGCTGATGCCTTCTTTTTTTGCCTTGTTTGAAACGGCGAGAAGAAGCGGGAGCATTTCATCGCTGCCTTTTCCCTTAGCTATGTTGGCAAAATTGTTTATAAGAGCTGCCTTGCGTGGGTCGAGCCCCTCCGTGATGTGTGATGTGTTCATATTAAAACTCCTTTCATAGTCAATAAAAAATCATAAGAGCGATTCAAATTTACGGCACTGTGCTAGCTGTTCCGGTGACAAAAGTCCTGAGAGCATATCCAGCGGAGAAGGCTGATAAGGTGGTTTTGGCGGAGGACAGCTATCCGGCCGGTTGTGCGTATTTTCATACTGCTTACCATCGCCGGGGTTACAGGCACATGGAGGCTTTTGCGGCGGTTTGTCACCCGGAGTGTCATGCGGCCTGCTACAAGGATTATCGTCTGGAGCGCCATGAGGCTTGCCGCAAGGATTATCGCCGGGAGTAAATGGTGGCTTACCGGTAGGCTTGCCGCATGGAGCACCGGAAGGTTTATCAGGAGGCCTGCCGTCGGGTACACATGGAGGCTTGCCGGGTGTCGGCGGGGGACATGGATTGGAATTGAGTGCAGCCTGAATTTTCTGTGCCTTAATCATGCCAATCATCATATCAAGCTGCTTCTGTTCCTCAGGTGAGCAGTAGCCCTTAAGCTCTGAGAGCATATCATCCCCACACGGAGGCTTGAACATACATGCCGGAATGCGGTTGTGATTAAAGAAATCGAGTGTCATGTTAAATTCGATTATGCGCACCATGAGTCCGAACATTTTCTGCTGTGAAGGCTCTAAAAATGGAATGAGAGCCTTGAGAAGCTGCGTGCTTCTTCCGATGGTCCGCTCATCAAATTCAGTTTGTATTATTGACTGGTGCGGTGGTTTTGGTGGCATGGGCGTGGGTCCTTTTTATGTAGTGGGATGGGTTATCGATAAAATATATGCATATATAAAAAAAATATGCCACAAGGGGCTTGACAGGTT
>ERZ773210.3471-NODE-3471-length-11156-cov-3.431403_pt1 | contig 11156 bp, 9 predicted proteins | sample MGYA00580528_ERZ773210 | MGnify/ENA primary metagenome ERZ773210 (study PRJEB29015, sample SAMEA2737769) | human gut metagenome | biome: human gut; feature: human-associated habitat; material: faeces | place: China | collected 2012 ...
TGAACAAGTGGCTCTGCTATATCGCTGAATATCCGTGATCTCCGAATTTTGAACCCGAACACCAAATTCAAAATTCAAAGGAGATTACGGTAATGAGAAAAATATACCTTGTCAAAAAGAACCCCGAACTGCCCGCTGACGGCAATAACTGGCTCGTAATGAATAGCTTCGAGTTTAGGAACTTCATTCAGACCCCGGAAGGGCAGAAACGAAGAGATCGCTTTGGGCAGTTAGACGCTTGCTCTGTTGACGATGTGATCATCATCGCAGAATGTGGAACCGAAACCGCAAAGCAGTGGCGCTCTGAAAAGGATAGACACGATTATCTTGTGTCAATCGAGAATCAGTCCGGAATGACGGTGTTTTCCTATAACACACAGACAACCACAGAAGATGATATGTCTGGCGAGGAATTGCTGGTGGATCAAGATTGTTCCGTCATTGATGCCATTCTCAAAAAGGAGGAGAAAAGCACCCTCTACGCAGCCGTGGCAAAATTGTCACCTGCCGAGATTAACTTGATGACCAGTTTATATCTTTGTGATGACCCCATAGGACAGCGAGAATATGCACGGCGCCACGGAGTAGCTGTAACGACAATTAATCATCAACTGACTGTTGCCCTGAAAAAACTCAAAAAAATGCTCCCAAATTAAAATTTGCTTCGTACAAATCGAAAAAAATTTCCCAGTTGGTTAGTAGAGGGCAAAAAAACGAACAGATAGGAGCATAGATAATGAAACAGGTAATGATGATCAAATTCGACTCCCTGAAATGGAGAATGATTGATGAGTATGCCGTACCTGCGGCTATGAATGGAAAGCCGTCGTCAAAGCACGGGTCAAAGGCGGTATGTGTCCTGTTTGTGCTGAGAGAGCCGTTCTGCAAGGCTATAATGATCTTGGAACAACTGATCCTCACTTGCTCTCAGAATGGGACTATGAAAAGAACTCCAAGTGGACACCGAGCAATGTATCGAGAAACTCAATGAAGGTCGTTTGGTGGAAATGCGGAGCAGGACACTCTTACCGTGCCAAAATCACAGATAGAACTATTGAGCAAAAGGGTTGCCCTCAATGTGAAGCGGAGTTTCAACAGGCTCTCCCGCAGATGCTGATAATGATGTATGGAGCACAGAACGGCATTACGGTCAAAAGCAATAGCGACTCGGAGCTTGGAATGCGACTTGTTGCATACCTCCCTGAATTACATTGTGCGGTCGATATTGCCGGAGCAACCGTGACGGAGAAAAGAGAGCAAAGCGTGAAAGCCCACATTTGTCAAAGTAACCGGCTGGGTTACTACCTTATTAAAAGAACTGCGGATGCTTCGCAAATGGCAGCGGAAATCAAAACGCTATTTATCCGCAATCATATCTATCTCCATACGGATTCCGAGAAAGATGTTCAAGTGCTTCGAGAGAGATTTTTAGAATGGAAATATCGAAATGCTTGTAAACTGAACGGAAAATATTGAGTTTCGTTAAGCCGTGTGTTATACTGTTTTAGTCGTAAGTTTCAGTATAGCACACGGCTCGTTTTCAAAAAAATGAAGCCACCTTACGCCAGCTTACTCCACGGCTTACGCCATTAGATTTTCCGCTATCTGAATTAGGCGTAACTGAGCTTACCCCAGCTTCAAATGAGTAGGTGCCGGTCGGGACTTATAGACGCTAAGCGGAGCTTATCTAAGGCTGGTCACGAAAATCCCGACGATGAAGCCCATCGACTAAAAAGCATTGATTCCACGCCTTTTATCAACCCGGTTTGGCTGATTTGACACCACATTGACACCAAACTTGTGCAGAAAAGGCTTTACAAGAAAGCAGAGAGTTATCCTCTTACGGATGACTCTCTGCTTTTTTGTTTATGTAGTTGTGCATTTCTGCGCGGAAGTAATGAGGTGATACCATTCGCAGCTTTTACATTCCGGCAGGTCACCGCAGGCAGGAACGCCGGTATCTGGGTCATCGGGGCAATTATAATAATCATATTTCCAGTTCATTTGAAATCCCTTCACCTTAAAAAGTGCATTATAAAATGGCCCACTCTCACTCGGCTGTTGTCTCTGTCTGATGGTCACTTACTCGGCGGGTTCCATCTTCTCCATGCAATCACCGCAAAGGATGTTCACGGCTTTTGTGGCTCTCACGCTCTGGTGGCAGCAGGGGCAAATATATTTGCGGGTGCTGCTGGGCTTCTTGGTCTTGGTGACTGTTCCGTTGCCTGCCCCTTTGGGGAGCGTTCCAATTACATCCCACAAGCTGACCGCCTCGCACATTTGAAGGTCTTGCCAGCCTTGTTCCTCGATGAAGTCCAGCAGCGGAAGTCCGGGGCTTGTAATCGTCCAACCGTATTTTGGATGCTTCTCAACGCAAAGCCCGTGACTTTCGGCAATCTCCTTATACTTCCGATTGTGGTAAAAGTTCCCGGAACCGCTGGTATCTTTGATACCTTTTTCTGCCGCAAGGCAATGGCACATTTCGTGCAAAAGCGTGGCGCAGGTTTCCTCGATTGGGCGGCTAAGTGTGGCGCTGCTGATGTTGATTTCATATCGCCGCTCGTCTCCTGCCTGCCAGACTTTATTGCAAGTGAAATGACCATAAGCACCCACGGTCTTTTTTAGGCTGATGACGACTTCGGGCAGTTCCCCGTTGAAAAATCTGGCGTTCAGCAGACGGTACATTTTTTCAAGCTGTCCTGCAACGCGGCTGGTCTTGACGGTCTTTTTCATTTTGAAAACCTCTCTTTCAAAGTTCACTTTTAAATCGCCTTTGGCGGGGGTGGGAATTATTGGCCCCAACCGGCGACCAAAAAGAGAGGCAAATAGAGGCTGTGGCAAGGGGAACGTGGAATACCGAAGCTGAGCGAGGATATGCCGCGAAAACCCCTTGCCCAAAGCCGAGAGTTGCCCATAATACTGGGCGCGGTTGGGACAATCCCCCGTCGTTCCCCTGTTTGTGCCGGAAAACGGCGCAAAGTCCAAACCTTCCTTAAAAAGCCCAAAAGTTTGAACTTTTGGTGCGCAGAAGCGGCCCCGCATAAAACAGGTATTTGGGCAGCGTCAAAACTTATGTTCAAAAGGAGCGTACAAAATGGCCTATTATGGCTACATCAGAGTGTCAACCAAAGGGCAGGTGCCCGGAACCTCTTTGGCCGAGCAGGAGCAGCAGATAAAGGAGCGCTATCCTACTGCGATTATTGTAAAAGAGGCGGCTTCCGGCGCTCACGAACGGCAGGTATTTGATAACTTGTGCAAATCCTTACAGGCAGGTGATACTTTGGTGGTCTGCAAAATGGATAGGTTTTGCAGGTCAGCAAAGGAAGGTTTGCAGTATGTGGATTTGCTGCGGGATAAAGGTGTTGCCGTTCACATTCTCAATATGGGCCTGTTGGACAACTCCCCTATGGGGCGGCTTGTGGCAACGATGCTGCTTGCTTTTGCTGAATTTGAAAGAGCGCAGATAATCGAGCGCACTCAGAGTGGCCGACAGGCAGCAATGGCAAAACCGGGCTTCCGGGATGGCCGCCCACTGAAATTCACGGCATTGCAGTTGGAACACGCACTTGGGTTACTAAGTGAGTATAGTTATAAACAGGTGGAGGCCATGACAGGCATTTCCAGAAGTACCCTGCAAAGGGCCAAGAAGAAAGTCGAGGTACAACAATGAAAATTACCATCAAACTGTCCGAAACGAACAATGCGCTGCTCAATCGAGTGGTCAAGGAAGAGAAGGTGGATGCAAGCGAGTTCGCCAACAGCGCGTTCCTTGACAAGTTTCTGCCGGTATCGGAAAAGCTGGGGATTGAAGCAGGCTTCATCCTTCAGGAGCATGAAGCCGGAACGCTGAATGCGTGGCTCGTCAAACAGAGCATATCCCGCGGAATCCGTTGGCTAGGAAAGCACCCTATCCGTGACTGCGCCATTCTAAGACAGATTCTTGGACGCTTTCCGTTTGGCGCGGACGACAACGGGAAAATCTCTACCTGCAACGAATGTGTGCAGTCGGATATGGATAGTGTGGTTGCACTGCTGAAAGAGCGTGTCCCCGGTTATGTCCCCTCTAAGGACGAATACAACGGGCTGGTGGAAGATGTTCTTGCAAATTGGAAGTACATCTGGAACGAAGCCATCGTATACAATGTGCTGGCCACGATTGTATACACCAACGAGCCGAAGAAAGACTTTGACTGGTATGACGGCCTGAAATTGCTGCATCTCATTGATTTTGCAGCATGGCAGCAGTGGTGTGATGCGTGATGGTGCATCACGGCAGACGGCTGCAAACCCAAGGGGGCAAGAACGGCGGAAAGTCGTTCTGATGGGGGCCGCAGCCCCCACTGACGGCAAGCGGGCCTTGTCGGCAGCGGGGAGTCCAGAGGGGTCACGCCCCTTTGGCAAGGTAAGCCCGCAAGGGCGGTGGGAGTTTCCGCAGAAACTACCATACCTTGTATGACACAGCAGACGGAGGCTAAATGCGCTGCCTGATTTTGCAGTGCATTTTAAGCCGCAATCGGATGGGGCATGAATCCCCGCCGAGAAAGGAGAGATTATGATGGCGTGTGCCATGAAGTTCAGTGCGGGCGCAGTCCGCAATCAACTTCGCCACAACCGGCGGACAATCGAACATTCGAGCAACCGGGACATTGACCCGGAGCGGCTGGAACATGACTATGTTCTGTCGCCAGACCGGGGCATGACCGAGTACGACTATTTTTTGCAGCGCAAATCGGAATTGTACTGCTACAATCGTGATGATGTAAAAGTGATGGTCGGCTGGATAGTAACCGCCCCGCAGGATTTAGACCCGGAGCGCTACGACGACTTTTTCTGCGCAGCATACGATTTCTTAGAAAATCGTTATGGCAAGGAAAATGTCGTGCAAGCCATCGTCCATGATGACGAGGGCGGCCAGCCGCATTTACATTTCTGTTTTATCCCTGTTGAGGAAGACCCGAAGCACGAACAGGGCTACAAAATCTGTGCAAACGATGTGCTTGACCGCCGCGAACTGCGCAATTTTCACCCTGACCTGCAACGCTATCTGGACGAGCACGGTTTGGAAGATGCTCATGTTATGACCGGCGTAACCAAGCGGCAGGGCGGAAACCGCACTGTCGCACAGTTGAAAGCCGAACGAGAACAGGAATATCAGCAGAATGAGGAACGTCCCGCATTGTATTTTGGAGAATCCAAAATGGAACAGGGGCTTCACTTTTAAGGTGCAGGCATGAAACAGATTGTATGGATTATCAACTGCTATCTATATGGCGCAACACTGATTCTGCTGGTTGTGCTAGCACTGCTGGTGTATCTGCGCGGGCAGGCCAATCATCTGCCAAATCCATTCGTCCGCAAGAATATCGTCTACCGCTCCAAAGAAAAGGCGCAGGGTGTGTTGTTGGGGAAAAAATTCGGCCTGCTGGCTTATTCCCCCGAACAGGACGAGGGACACATCCTTGTAATGGGGCCATCCGGCACAGGCAAGACAAGTGCCCTGTTGATTCCGACTTTGCGGAGTTGGCAGGGCACGGCTCTTGTGGTAGATATATCCGGCGACATATCAGCTAATGTGCATACAGAGAACAAAATCATTTTTGACCCCACGGCGGCAGATTGTATTCCGTATGATGCGTTTGCGTCCATTGATGCTGCTCCGGACGATACCGAGCGGCAAGAGCGTTTGGAGCAACTGGCCTATCTGCTGCTGCCGGACAAGGCCAACGACAGCGAGGCAGGCGTATTTTTCACCAAAAACGGGCGCAAGATGATAACGGCAGCCCTTATCTGCTACTATGGCATGGGCTGGGGCTTTATCGAAATCTGCGAGTTTTTCCTCGGCCATGATTGGCGCTCCCTGCTGAACGATATTGCCAAACAGGAAAACACCGCAGCCAACGCATATATTAGTTCCTTTGCCGGGGCCAGTGAGCAAAATACCGCAGGCTGCAAGCAGAGTGCAGATGACGCGCTCAAACTATTTGCAACCAACAGCAAAATTAAAAATGCACTTAGAAAAGTCCCAACTTATGAAAAATCTATCTGTCCGGCCACATTGGAGCAGAACAGCATTTATATTTTCATCCCGGACGAAAAACTCAAAATCTATGGCGACCTGCTGCGCATTATTACGGCCCAGTCGATGGAATACTTTTCATGCAGACCGCCGGAACACAAGCAGATGATTCTATTTTGTCTTGACGAATTTGCCTCGTTCGGCAAGCTGCAAATCACCGAGGCCTTGCGCAAACTGCGAAAGCGCCACATCCGTATTATGGTGCTGACTCAGTCCTTGGCCGACCTCGATATGATTTACGGCAAAGACGAACGGAAAGCTATGCTGGGCAACTTTAAGTTTACCGTTCTGCTCGGCTGCAAGGATACCGAAACACAGGAATACTTTTCTAAAATGATAGGAGAAAAACACACTCTGTTGGTCGCCGATACCAGCCAGAAGCCGCAGCCTATCATCAAGCCCGCAGACCTCGCACACTTGGAACATGACCTCATGGTTATTTGCGATGACGGGGCCGTGCGGCTGCACAAGAACTTTTACTTCAAATGACGTTGCAAAAAAACGTTTCGTAAGCGGCAACCGGGAGCAGTTAGCTTGGATTTTCCAAGTGGGCTGCTCCTTTTTCTTTGGCGTAAATCTTTCCGGGGCAGCTTGGGGCAAGTGATTTGGTTCATTTCTAAAAAAGATTGCTTTTTTAGTTTTTATGAAAATACCTGCCACATACTGCCCCAATGAACGTTTTTTGGCAACGTAACTGGAAAAAGGTTCCCATTTTTATGGATTTATGGTACAATTCTAATATCGTGTAAGTGTACCCAAATGCGGGAGTTGGGGGTGTAGGATGTCAACCCAAAGACCACAGCCAGAGTTATCGGCTTACTTTATCCGTGAGAAGCGGATTCTTAAAGCGGCTGATACCGCTAAATACAATGCAAGGTTGAAGGAAATCGACCTGCCGGATGATTATGCTATTTACGGTTATGAACCATCCAGTGGAAGAAAACCCGCTGCTTACTGGGTGTGTAAGCAAAGTGTTGGCGAATGCCCGGAATGTGGTACACCCTATCTGGAGGATGCGATTGCCAGCGTATCAGAATCCAAGCTGACGCATTATTGCAGAGTAGCAATTCCGCACGAGGGGGAAAAGCCTACCTACGATATTCACCCGGCAACGCTCTATTTGCGGCGTATACGCTGGATGTGCTATAACTGCTATTCCAAGCTGAAAACATACAACGCGAAAATGCAGGATGATTCCCAACTTGTGGATGAGAAAGATAGAAAGCTGACCTTGCAGTTGAAGAAATATCTTGGGCAGCAAGCTATGCATATGGAGATAAATACGCTTGCGGAAATATTTGATATTTCCCCGCATACAGTCAAAAAATGCTTTGACAAAGCATTGGCGGAGTATGAAAAAAGGCGCAATTGGGATGATATTTCTACGCTCGGTTTGTACACTGTAACACTGAATGTGCAGGGGCAACAAACAAATTTTTGCCTATGCGCGGACGTGGATACTGAAAGCCTGATTGAATTGTTCGCCTACGAGGACAAAGAGGCCGCAGCAAACTTTTTGAGCAAGCTAAAGAATAAGCAGAATATCCAACGTGTTTTTATCAGCATAGACAGCGCGGCATTTAATTTCGCCAAAACCAATTTCCCTATCAAAACAATTATGGTAGATAGGCTGGATGTTCGCAAGCGCTTGCTGAACGGATTGGAAACGGTCAAAAAAGGCAACGATGACAGCCAAGACTTCCCCATACTGCGGCGGCATTGGAAGTTGCTAAAAAATGTGGAAGAGGCAATCCCGGCCAACAGTAAGGATTATGTCTTTCTCAAGGAAGTGCTGAATGCATTCCCCCATGTGGGTGATGCATACTGGCTGAAAGAAGCCGGTATGGATATTTACCGTAAAACTACGGGCCAGTGCAAGCTAGTGAGCGATTGGATTTCCAGCGACAAGTACAATATCCTGCCGTATGAACAGTTAGAGCAATATATGATTCAGGCGCAGGAGCCTGTTGTGCGCTTTGCAGTGCAGTACAATGGCGTTGACCGTAGCAGATATGAAAAGGCTATATTGGAAGCGGAAAGCCCCTTGATAAATTATGTCGGACTGACCAGCGCAAGTAAATCTGCGCTTTGGTCGCGGGCAGCATCTTTTAAGATTATTCGTGCCCGCGTTTTGTACGGCGCTGCCATGATGGCCAACTATTTTGCAGCACAAGAGCCAAACGAAAAATCTCACGAAGAATACGCAATACATGAGGCAATGTGTTTTGCAACGAAAACCTTCAAAACAATTGCGAAAATTAACGAACCTGTGGTTGAAGCAGAAACCACGCAGGAAATCTATCTCCATAATTTTAAAATCCCATTATCCATATATCCAACCCTGTTAAGTTACGGTCTGACAGAATACAGGGGTGTATTGTTGGATTTGAAACCGTTGAAAAAAGACGGACTATCGAGAAACAAGCAGACGGAGGAAACAATGTCGAACAAAATTGCCTTTGACGCACTGTGGGATGAATCCCCGATTGATGTCACCCCGGAAGTGAACTTTATTTGGAGCATCGCCAACAAACTGCGCGGTTCCTATATGCCGGATAAGTACGGCGATGTCATTATTCCGATGACGATTCTGCGCCGTTTGGAGTGTGCCTTGGAGCCGACCAAAAAGGCCGTCACCGATATGTTCGCCAAGAACCCGAACTATCCGCCGAAGGCAATGTACCGCATTTCCGGCTATCAGTTTTATAACACCTCGCCCTATACGCTGAAAGAACTGTGCAACGAGCCGGACAACATTAAATCCAATTTCAAAGTGTACATTGAAGGCTTCTCCGCCGAAGTGCAGGAAATCTTCAATGGACTTGAAATGTTCAGCCATATCGACAAGATGGATAAGGATGGATGTCTGTTCAGCGTGGTGCAGGCGTTTGCAGACTTGGATTTGGACCCCAAGACCTACGACAGCATCAAGATGGGCTATATCTTCGAGCATCTGATTGGCAAGTTCTATCAGAATGTGGATGCCGGTCAGTTTTACACGGGCCGCGATATTATCAAGTGCCTTGTGGCTGTGCTTATCAGCGAAGGCTGTGATGATATTTTCGACGATGGCAAGGTTGTAACTGTCTGTGACCAAGCCTGCGGAACAGGCGGTATGCTCAGCACGGCGTACAGCTTTATCAAGCATTACAATCCCAGCGCCGATGTGCGTCTGTTCGGGCAGGAATTTATGCCTCAGTCCTACGCTGTCGGTCTGGCAGAGATGATGATTAAAGGGCAGAACATTGAAAACTTCCGCAATGCCGATACTTTCAAAGAGGATTGCTTCCCTAACATCAAGATGCGCTTTGTGCTGGAAAACCCGCCTTTCGGTACTCCGTGGGCCGGGAAAGACGCCAAGGCCGGGCAGGAGGATGCTGTCCGCAATGAATTTAAGCACGGCAAGGATGGACGCTGGGGCGCAGGTCTGCCGAGCGGCGGCGATTCCCAGTTGATTTTTATGCAGTCGGCTATTGATAAGATGGACGACAAGGTTGGTCGTGCGGCTATTATCGAGAATGGCAGCCCTCTGTTTACAGGCGGTACGGCATCCGGCGAAAGCCAGATTCGCCGCTGGATTCTGGAACAGGATTTGCTGGAAGCCATTATCGCACTGCCCACCGACCTGTTTTACAACACCGGCATTGCCACCTATGTCTGGATTTTGTCTAAAAACAAGCGCCCGGAACGCAAGGGCTACGTGCAGTTGATTGATGCCACCAGCATCTTCCACAAGCTGCGCAAGGCGGCAGGCAACAAGAGAAATGAACTGCTGCCGGAGGACCGCAGCAAAATCGTTAAGCTGTACACGGCATTTGAAGAAAACGAATACTGCAAAATCTTCAAGAACGAAGAGTTTATGTACCGCGAATATACGGTCATGCAGCCGTTGCAGCGCAGCTATGCCATTACGGAGGAGCGCATCCAGCAGATGCTGGCGGACGGCACACTGAATTCTGTATATGACCCCGCCAAGGTCGATGAACTGGAAGAACAGGGCGCGCAGATTTCCGTCAAGGACAAAATGAAGCTGGATAAGTTGTATGAGCAGAAGCCTGTCTACGAGGCTATTATTTCTGTTTTGCAGGACGCGGTTTCGGATGAAATCTATCTTTCCCCGGAAGTCTTTATGCCGGTGTTGCGCAAGGCACTGGCAAAAGTGACCGATGATAAAAAGCTGCTGGACAAAATTGCGGATGGCTTGTCCGTGATGGATAAAAATGCTGAAATCCAGAGAGACAAGCACGGCGCAATTCTCTATGATAAGGATTCTAAAGATACCGAGCGTGTGCCTTATGAGGAATCCATCGATGATTATATGGCACGGGAGGTTCTGCCCCATGTGCCAGATGCAAAGGCGTTTTGGGAAGAAAAGGTGGATGCCAAGAAGCCTGTTATCAAGACGGGCGCGGAGATTCCCTTCACGCAGTATTTCTACAAGTACGAGCAGCCTGTACCCAGCGAGGAACTGGCTAAACAGTTCACGGAACTGGAGCAATCTGTCAGCCAGCGCATTGCGAAGCTGTTCGGGTAAGGTGGTGGAACTATGCGTGAAATGAAAGATAGTGGGATTGAATGGGTTGGAGCCATTCCAGCCACTTGGCAAATGCATCCACTTTATTATTATTTCTGCGAAAGAAAATGTAGAAATACTCTTGGTAAGGAGAATAACCTACTCTCTTTAAGCTATGGAAGAGTTATCAGAAAAGATATCAATACAGTTGATGGACTTTTACCAGAGAACTACAACGGATATAACATTATCGAAAAAGACGATATTGTTTTACGCCTTACTGATTTGCAAAATGATAAACGTAGTCTCCGAACAGGGTTGGTAAGAGAACACGGCATCATCACTTCCGCTTATACCACTATAAAAGCAAACCGCGAACTTGTTCCTGAATTTTTTCAATATTTACTTCACTCCTACGATGCTATGAAAGTGCTTTATAATATGGGGAGCGGCGTTCGACAAGGATTGAATTTTTCTGAACTTTCAAAAATGCCGTTGATTTCTCCTGATATGCTTGAGCAGAAGAAAATAGCAGATTTTCTTGATGCAAAATGTTCCGAAATTGAT
>ERZ773210.3479-NODE-3479-length-11137-cov-9.484750_pt1 | contig 11137 bp, 8 predicted proteins | sample MGYA00580528_ERZ773210 | MGnify/ENA primary metagenome ERZ773210 (study PRJEB29015, sample SAMEA2737769) | human gut metagenome | biome: human gut; feature: human-associated habitat; material: faeces | place: China | collected 2012 ...
CCCGCCTTTCTTTATTCGGTAGTACATATATCACTCTGATGGCACAGAATAGCAATACAATTCGGATTATATTTCTGCCAAAATGCACGCAGAAAAACTGTGATTTTTATGCTGTTTTTTACACGTTTTTCTGCGTATTTCGGTACTATCCAGCAAAACAAAATCGGCTTTAGCGAATATTCAGCGGATATTTTCACATAAACCAACCTTGCTGGGTATCCCCCCTGTTTAATTCTGCGAAAATTCGCACAAAGGGGGCCATCGGTCTTCTGGAAGAAGAACCGTAGAGATTTGGATACCCCCTCCCATAGAAAAAAGCCACAGAGGATTACTTCCAATGTGGCTCAATTCACTTATGACTGTTTTCCGTATGGTGTTTTAGGTTCTGCTACCATCGATAGCGTTTCCTGACTATTCAGGTCATAAGTCACTGTCTCATGCTCCGGCTCAGTAAAGGTAGACGAGCCACCGATACCAAAATACTTTTCAAAAAATGTCTTCAGCTTGTCAATGACACCCTGTTTCTTCTTGGCTCTGCCTCCACCACCAAAGCGTGAAATCGGGGGCATAAGTTTATCTATGTCCGTTCCGGCTGTTTTGATTTCTCCTTCACGGAACGCATTCTCCATGAACTTCCGCGTATCTTCCGGCTTCAGATTTTCTTCCGTGATAATCGCATTAAGGTCATGTTCTCGCTGTTCCACCACATACTCATGCCATTCATTCATGACATCATCCACATCATTGACTCCTGCAATAAAGGTTTCAATGAGCTGTTTCTTGCTACGCAGTTCCGGACTGGCATCAATTGCCTTATTGATGGTTATCAGCACTTCCTTGTCTTCGCAATGGGTATCATGGTACTTCTTTACGAGCATGAGAATATAATCAATGTTAATTTCTATCTGCCGGATCAGTTCAATCTCAAATACTACATCATCCGTAATATCCGTACTTTCCTGACGCTTGCGTTTCCACTCATCACGCAAATCCTGATAGCGTCCAAGGTAATCCTGTAAATCACGTTCAGAAATCAGCTCATTTTCCTTGAACTCATCGAAGGAAAGCAGCAGATTTCTCATACGAAGAATCGCACCAAACAAAGCGATAAAATCCTTCTGGTTCTGTTCTCCGACAATCTGTGGTTCTGACAGAGGAAACTTATTATTCAAATCTTCCATCATATCCACATACCCCGGCATGGGCTTACCATCCACAGATTCATATCCGTAATAATAATCCTTAAAGCTCTGTAGCAAAACAATTCCTCCTGCATTCTTGTCTCCAAACAGGGAAATAGCACTATCCACACGCTTCTGCAGATTTCGGAAACATACAATATTTCCAAATGTCTTGATAGAATTCAGAATACGGTTGGTACGGGAAAATGCCTGTATCAGCCCGTGCATTTTCAGATTCTTGTCTACCCACAGCGTATTCATGGTTGTGGCATCAAAACCTGTCAGGAACATATTTACTACGATCAGAATATCCAGTTCCTTGTTCTTCATGCGAAGCGATACATCTTTATAATAATTCTGAAATTTATCACTTGAGGTATCGTAATTTGTATGAAACATTTCATTATAATCCTTAATGGCTTCTTCCAGAAATTCTCTGGATGGCTGATCAAGTGCAGAGGTATCTTCTGAATTTTCTTCATCCAGAATACCATCTGATTCTGCCTCATTTGCACCATAACTGAAAATGGTTGCAACACGCAGTTTCTTGATCGGGTCTGCTGCCATCTGCTTTTTGAATTCCTGATAATACAGTTTTGCCATCGGAACGCTCGATACTGCAAAAATGGAATTAAAACCGCTGATACGCTGTTTCTGCTTGATTTCCTCTACCTCGTCTCGTTTGGTAGAAGCCACCTCCGCAATATTAGTCAGCGTATTATATATGTAAGTTTTATCCCCACGATAGGTCTTCTGGTCAAAATGTTCCAGTATATACTGTGTTACAATTCGAATACGCTCAGGAGCCATCATAACCTTTTCACGGTTGATATCCCAGACCATCTCATCTGTGATTTCTTCTTCCGCATCCACCGTTTTAATATAATCCACCCGGAATGGAAGAACATTTTTATCGTTAATAGCATCCACAATCGTGTAACTATGGAGCTGATCCCCGAACGTCTGACCTGTGGTGAAGAATTCTGGATTTTTTGCTCTGCCGGAATTAACAGAGAAAATCGGTGTTCCTGTAAATCCAAACAGATGATATTTCTTGAAATTCTTTACAATCGCAGTGTGCATATCCCCGAACTGACTGCGATGGCACTCATCAAAAATAATGACGATATGTTTCGTATACACTTCATGTCCCGGATTCTTTTTTATAAAGGTAGCCAGTTTTTGGATTGTCGTAATGATGATGTGTGCGTCCGGATCTTCCAACTGTCGTTTTAATATGGCAGTTGAAGCATTACTGTTGGCTGCGTCCTTTTCAAAACGGTCATATTCTTTCATGGTCTGGTAGTCCAGATCCTTACGGTCAACTACAAACAGCACCTTATCAATATAAGGCAGCTTCGATGCCAATCTTGCCGTCTTGAACGAAGTCAGCGTCTTGCCGGAACCTGTGGTATGCCAGATATAACCACCACCCTCGACACTGCCGTACTTTTTATAATTATTGGCAATTTCGATACGATTGAGAATCCGCTCCGTAGCCGTAATCTGGTACGGACGCATGACCATCAGCATATCTTCTGATGTAAAAATACAGTATTTCGTAAGGATATTCAGAATCGTATGCTTCGCGAAAAAAGTCTTTGTAAAATCAATCAGATCAGGAATCACACGGTTATTGGCATCTGCCCAGAAGCAGGTAAACTCAAAACTGTTACTGGTCTTGGTCTTACTTGCTCCCCGTTTCTCATGTTCTTTTTCCGCATTCCGTCTGGTACTGTTGGAATAATACTTTGTATTTGTACCATTGGAAATGACAAAAATTTGAATGTATTCGTACAGTCCGCATCCTGCCCAGAAAGAATCCCGCTGGTAACGATTAATCTGATTGAACGCCTCACGGATGGCAACACCTCTGCGTTTCAGCTCAATATGTACAAGAGGCAGACCGTTTACCAATACGGTAACATCATAACGGTTGTCATGCTTTGCACCATTTTCCATGCTGATCACATACTGATTAATAACCTGCAGCCTGTTATTATGGATGTTCTTTTTATCTATGAGCGTAATATTCTTGGTTTCGCCATTATCACGCTTTAAATTCTTGACATTATCTTCCTGAATGGTGCGTGTTTTTTCTACGATATGCTCATTTGGATTGGCAACTGAATTTTTAAAGAAATCATCCCATTCTGTGTCGGAAAACTGATAGTTATTCAGTTCCTCTAATTTCTTACGGAGATTAGCAATCAGGTCTTTCTCTGTGTGAATAGGCAGATATTCATATCCCTGTTCACAGAGCAGACTGATAAACTCCTGTTCAAGCTCTGCTTCACTCTGATAACTGTCAGAACGTTTCTTGACTGGTTCATATTCTGTGACAACGGTATTCTCCGATGTCTCCGCTACGATATTAAAGTACGGCAAATCCTCGCCTCCTTACTTTGGTAATTCTTTAAAGGATAACAGCTTATCCCTGTAATATTCATACTGCTTCTGACGTGCTTCGATTTCTGCCGGAAGTCCTGCGGACAGGTCATTGCAAATACTGTGAAATTTATTCAACACATTTACAATCTCCCGCTGCTTTTCTATGCTCGGAACAGCAAACTGATATTCTGCAATCGTTTTTCCCGTTAAGGATGCTCTGGTTGTAAATGCACAATGACTTGTAACATACTTTCTGAAATCTTCAGTTGCAAAACAAAATGCACAATATTCCGGCAACAGATAATTTGTTTTTGGAGTTGCCTTAATGGTAAATCCATTAAATACACAATCACCAATATCATCAAGCATTACTGATGACCACCCCACATCTTCTGCCGTCTCTGATGTTCTGGTAAAAAACACATCTCCACGGTGAACTCCCAACTTTTCAATTTCTGCCGGAGTACATTCAACCAGTGCGGTAATATCCTCTTCCTTAAGGAATCTGTTATTATAAACATCTGTATATCGGATAAAAGGAATACCTGAACCAAAGAAATCCTTTCCTTTGCTCAATCCATTACGGAAATCAAATAGACTTCCCATCGGCAGTGTAACATAACCAAACACATACTGAATGAGCTTAATTGCGCTCAGCTCTGTCTGTCTGTCTGTCTGTCTGTCTGTCTGTCTGTCTGTCTGTCAAAATTGTGTTACCTGTTTCAGCAAATGTCAAGAGCAAATCACGATAATATTCATATTGCTTCCGGCGTGCTTCGATTTCGGCTGGCAATCCAATATTCAAGTCAGTGCAGATGGATTCAAAATTATCAAGAACATTTGCATACTTTTCCTGTACCTCCAATGATGGTAATGGAATCTGAATTTCTTTAATGGATGGTACATTTGAATGTACTACTTTACTTTTAACCTTGCCCTTGCTTTTCTGCATTCTTGCTTCTGTTGTTGCAAGCACATGAGCTAAATATCTGGGATTTTGCTTATGCTTCATTACAACAATATCCCCACCTGCTAAGCACTTCTCGTGTCCGATATATGCTACGGACTTTGCGATATCCTCAACGCTCTCTCCTGTAATTGCAAAAAGAATATCCCCATTTTCAAAATACTTTGGTGATTTAACAAAATCAAGTTTTGTATATGAAACGCATTTATCAAACCAAGTGTTATATGTTGTATAAATTTCTCCATAGCGGACACATGGAATGCCAGTATCGGTAACTTCATCACGTTTAATGCCCGATCCACGAAAAAACTCAGTCGCAATATCTCCTAATTTTACAATTGGAATATCCTTTTTTACAGAAAGAAGTTCATCCCTATAAAATTTGTATTGTTTTTTCCGAGCTGTAAGCTCGGCTGTAAGCTCGGCTGTAAGTAACATGAAATAGTCCAAAATATGGACTATTTCACGTTGTACCTCCAAAGGAGGTACAGGCAAACTTAACGCTTTAAAATTTGTTTTATTAAACTTTGTCTGTCCTGTGGTTGATGTTATCTTTGCCAATTTTTTTTGAAAATTTCCACTCTGGAATGCATGGAATAAATATCTATTATCAACAATACTACTCTTGACTAATATGGAATTTGGTCCCAACACATTATGCGAAAAAGGCAGTATATCTGGTGTAACATAATATACTTCCCCGCAATTTCCAACATTCGGTAACACCAAACATTCTGAATCTAAATTTACTCTCCAAAGGTAATTAAATGCATGTTCATCTACATATACAAATTTATCAGTATTTTTAAATGCACTTTTTAAATCAGTAGTTCTAATTAATTGAGCATATCCTACACCATCATTTATATATTTCACATTTTTAGCGACATCTGCAAAGGAACCTGCTGCCGTATAATCTGTAATCGTATCGCATATATCTCCTACATTTTTTATATCTACGCCATTAGGACAAAGTTCTGCAATTAACTCATCTAATTTGCTCATACTTCAGTCTCCTTGCTCAAAACAGCCTGCAATCTTTTTGCAAGTTTTTGTTTCAAATCATCATCGTTTGCATAAAGAACAATGTTGTCACCACTTACATCAAAATGAACTCTTTCACTATCAAAAAAACTTTGTTTACAAGTTAAAATCAATTTGATTGGATGATTACACAACTGTAGTCCTCTGGCAATTCCGGCTTCATAATAAACACCGCCACGATTTCCTGTTAAATCTGCAATCAAAGCAACAGAATCTGTTATTTCAGCAGTAATTTCTCCGATAATAGATCCATTGAATTGTTTCTCATCAATTCTCATAGCCGAATAATTCAATGATTGAATAACAGGCTTATATACATGTTCATATGTAGAAGTAGTTTCTTCCGCAAACATCATAGCAACAAATATTTGATTTCTTTTCGTTATTGGTGGAATGACCACTTTATCATATTTTTTCCTATAAAGTTGGCGTAATAATGCCACTAAATTTTCGCAACGCCGAAAAGCATCCCCTTGCTTTTTTATGCCATCAATAAGTATCCATGCTTCTTCGTTATTTTCATTAATTTCTTCTAAAAACGCCTCGACCTCATAAACCCATTCACTGACATTAGGCTGCTTTGGATTATCAATCAAATTTTTCAACGCTTGTTTTTCATTCATAATTACACCTCGATTTCTGCGATGATCTTATCAATTTCATCACGGAGCACCTGCTCACGGGCAACAATTTCCTTAATTTCTACATTCAGCTTCACGATGTCAATTTTTTCTCTGGTATCCTCGGCTTCGACATAGGTAGATACAGACAAATTATAATCATTGCCGGACACTTCTTCATAGCTTGCCAGATGTGCAAAATGCTCCACTTCTTCACGCTTAGCAAACACATCCACGATACGGTCAATATTCTCTGGTGTCAGCTTATTATTATTGGTAACTTTCACACACTCGCTTGTAGCATCAATAAACAAGGTCTTGTTGTCTGCCTTGTTCTTTTTCATTACCATAATACAGGTTGCAATCGAAGTGCCAAAGAACAGGTTGCTCGGTAACTGAATAATACAGTCAATGTAGTTATTATCCACCAGATATTTACGGATTTTCTGCTCAGCACCACCACGGTACATGATTCCCGGAAAGCATACGATGGCAGCAGTTCCGTTAGATGCAAGCCATGATAAACTGTGCATAATAAATGCCATATCCGCTTTACTCTTAGGTGCCAGAACTCCAGCCGGAGCAAAACGAGGGTCATTGATGAGCAGTGGATTTTCGTCTCCCGCCCACTTGATAGAGTATGGTGGATTAGACACGATCAGTTCAAACGGCTCATCATCCCAGTGCTGTGGACTAAGCAATGTATCTTCACAGGCTATATCAAATTTATCAAATCCCACATCATGCAGAAACATATTAATACGGCACAGGTTGTAAGTTGTGATATTAATCTCCTGCCCATAAAATCCGTTACGGATAGCATCCTTTCCAAGAATTTTCTCAGCCTTCAGAAGCAATGAACCAGAACCGCAAGCCGGATCATATACTTTATTGATTTCTGTTTTTCCTACAGTTCCAAGGCGTGTGAGCAGTTCGGACACATCTGCTGGAGTAAAGAACTCTCCACCAGATTTTCCGGCATTCGATGCATACATGGTCATAAGGTACTCATATGCATCACCAAAAGCATCAATAGAATGGTCTTTCACATCTCCCAGATTCATTTCGCCTACACCATTCAGCAGCTTTACGAGTTTTTCATTACGCTTTGCAACGGTAGAACCCAGTTTATTGCTGTTTACATCATAGTCATCAAACAATCCGGCAAAGTCGCTCTCTGCCTCACTGCCTTTCGCAGATTCCTCAGTGTGACGGAACACACGCTCCAATGTTTCATTTAAGTTTTCATCATTCGCAGCATTGGCACGGACATTACAGAAAAGTTCACTCGGAAGGATAAAAAAGCCTTTTTCCTCTACCAGTCCTTCTCTTGCTTCTTCTGCATCCTCATCCGGCATTTTTGCAAAGTCAAAATCCGTATTGCCCGCATCAATCTCACCGCTGTTTATGTAATTACACAGGTTTTCGGAAATATAACGATAGAACATCGTGCCAAGAACATAATTTTTGAAGTCCCAACCATCGACTGCTCCACGCAGTTCATCTGCAATCGCCCATATCGCACGGTGCAGTTCATCACGTTCCTGTTCTTTTTTGGTATCAACCATTCTCTTTTCCTCCGTTATCCTCTGGGACAAATTCCAGAATATCGTCAACGCCACAGTTCAGAACACGACATATACTCTCTACGCTTTCGAGGGAAATATACCCATTACGTTTCAGCCGTGTGATGATATTTGCGGAGAAGCCAGCCTCCTGCTGCAACTGTGCATTCGTCATATTTTTTTCTATCAGTAAATGGAATAATTTTTTATAACTGACCGCCATGTCATCCCTCCATTATTTTGCCAACAGATATAAGGAAAGTATATCACGAAAACGTGAATTTTTCAATCTGTGCAAAAAGAAATCACTCCGTCTCAATACCCAGAAACGAAGTGATTACACACAATTTTTCTATATTTCGGCTCTAAAACCTCATTCGTAGCAATACCGTAGTATCGTGCCTTTTTATATGCCGTGATTTGCCCTGATACCGCCCCACGTTGCGGAGATATGCAATCTACACGTTTATCCTGCCGTGGCAGATGAAAAGCACTTTTATCATAGTTTTGGTTCTCCTTGTTTTACCCCGGAATGCCCTACCTCGACTATCGTCTCGGTCGCGGCAGTCGCAAAATGCCCGATTATGCAAGCATATCGGGACACTTCGCTCGTTGCTTCGCGTATTTTGCAATGGTTTCCGGGCTTCGTGTGATTTGCTCTGAAATTACAGATTGTGGCAAATCAGAGCAAAATTAAGCAAATTGTTACTACCTGTTAGTAGTAAAATTGGTAGTAAAATGGGGTTGGTTTACTACTAAGGATTTTCAATAATTTGGTTTCTCTGATTTTCCAAAAAGCACATAATTGCTTGACCATCAACTCCACTATTATACATGTTCCAATATTTTGCCAACATATCGTAAGCCAACATTGCTTCTGCGTACAATGATTTAGCGATTTCAATCATGTTCAAAACATTTTCGTTTTCATTCTCAAAATTACTCAAACCTAAATATTCATCCACTTTTAATAACCCTATACGAAAATGGACATACTCTTCCTTCATTTTGCTATAAGAGTATTTCCGACGCTCGTCAATATTACTTGCAAAATCTGAATCAATCTCATAGACATTTTCATAAAATGCCGAAGATTTCCTAATCTTCCTATCCGCAGGTATTCTTGATACCATTTTTGAATAATCATAAGAAAGCATAAAGTTTACATCTTCAGATATTTCAGTAAGAATATTATCATTGGTTTGTGCAACTTGCAAGCATTCCCAATTCAGTTGGTCATTGCTTCCAACGAGGAACCACACCCTTTTTTGCTCAATTGTAAGTTTGTTAATTTTAAATAGTACACATTGGTAATCATCATTCGAATCAAATTCCAAGATAATTTCAAAATAACCTTTCAATTCATCATATGTTTTTTTACTCACTCTTGAGTATCTACTATAAACCATCATTTTCACCGCCACTATTTTATACTGTCAATAACTCTATCTTATTCAAAAATGCTTCAGTACGACTAATACAATCAAGAGCATCCGCCTGCTTAAATACATATAAGGAATAATCGCATTTCATTCGTTCATTAAGTACAAATGTAAAATCAGTAGCATCATCTGCAGACAATACTCCATTGCTCACTAAATCATTCATGGCGCGTTCTAATGATTTGTGTGTTTCTGTTTCCTTTAATTCATTTTCTTTCCACTGTGCTAACAAACCTCTAAATTCTAATAAACTCTTGAGTGCATCCATCATAGCGTAATAACATCGATTTGCACAATCGACATATAGTCCACTTTTCTCAAGTGTTTTTGCTGCCTCAAGAGTATTTTTTGCCTTGTCACGAAGCATAACAAAATTTACAGCTGGTTTAATAAGGCTCTGTTCAAGCGGAGCATCACCCGCAGAAATATTTGTATGAAACACCCCCGCACTAACAATTAATTGATTTTTTAGCATCATCTTATCATCCAAATCAATATCTGGATTGTCTAAAACTGCTCTAAGAATATCTACAAGGTCTTTTTTGCTCATTCCCCGTAAATTATGAAAACTGTCATATAATGGAACATATTCTATTTGCGTTTTATCCTCAAGACTCGTCCAAATACCGAATATAAGTGATACACGCTTATAATATTCGTCTTCAAAATATCTTTCAAAACTTGAATATTGACTCTTTCTGTCTCCACAATAATACCCAACAAGCGTATACATATAAGCCACTCTTAAGGCATTGCTCAGTCTTTGCTCTGCTTCATCTGAAGAAAATTTCCATGCACCCAAATAAATTTTTAGTTCCTCTTTATTCATTGCATTAGCATTTTTTCTCTCAAAAGAATTTGCAAATTCAAAAAGACTTATCACTGTCATAGCTGATTCTCGCAAGATATCTAATATAATCCCTTCCCACGCTTCAGCCCGGAGTGTTTCCTTTGCATCTTCAATTATATTTACTCTACGCTTTCCATTTTCAGTTGTTTCCATACAAAGTCTAAATGATGCAAGAATATCTCCATTCAAATTGACCGATGTCCAATTTCTTGTAGTTGGTGTCATAATTAAAGATATCAAATCATAATACTCTGCATCTGTGAACTTAACACCATATGCATACTTTTCGAGCAATTCCATTTCTTTAGTATTCTTTTCATTAGCCGCACTTTGTAAATATATGAGGTATGCATCCCTCGGTAAATTAAGTGCTATTTCTGGCTCAAAATCCTGTTGTATTTTAAACCCATCTTTAGTTGCATCCTCTTTTTTCCCGAGATAAATCGACATTACACTAGGATATATTGCAGCATTTATTTCTATCATTTTCTTATCCGCCATGCCCGAGCCTCCAACACACATTTTTCAGAATATATTATATCTCCAAAGTCGACTTTTTTCCACAAAAATAACGCCCCAGCCTAAGCCAGAGCGTTACCTATCTTCCATATTAAATTACCTTGAACATTTTCTGTGACATCGGTTTATCTTTCTTCTGTTCAATCTCCGCCTGTGCCTTTCTGAAATCTTCCATTCTCTTCAATTCTTTCTCAGCATCATCAAATCCGATATGCGTGTACACATTCATCGTGACCGATATATCCGAATGCCCCATGAGGTACTGCAGTGTTTTCGGATTCATTCCCGATTTTGCCATATTACTACAATAGGTATGTCGGCACACATGAGGCGTGATATTTGGCATCTGCACCCGATAAATGTCATTATATCTGCCGACCATGTGATTGAATCGATGCTGCCAGTGCATTGCTACAAGTGGCATTCCATTGTCATCATAAAATAGGAATCCACTGTAGCCATCATTGGCTTTTTCCACTTTAGGAGCATTCCTGTCCTCGATAATTGCCTGAAACATCTGTGCCACATCCTCTGTAATCGGCAATACTCTTGTTCCGG
>ERZ773210.3483-NODE-3483-length-11127-cov-3.477782_pt1 | contig 11127 bp, 9 predicted proteins | sample MGYA00580528_ERZ773210 | MGnify/ENA primary metagenome ERZ773210 (study PRJEB29015, sample SAMEA2737769) | human gut metagenome | biome: human gut; feature: human-associated habitat; material: faeces | place: China | collected 2012 ...
CGGCGGTTGGCAATTACCGATCAGGGGTTGCAGCGCTGTTCGGCGGCATGGGCGGCGGCACGCGCGAAGAGCCTGCTGCACCCGGCCCCGGCGGGAAGAGCGACGCTATTCCGCTGCCGCCGGCCGGTTCGCCCGGCGGAGTCTCGGCCGAACAGTTGCAGCGCAAGCCGGGAGAAAGTCCCGAAGAGCATATCGCACGCATCACGGCGCTGCTCGATGCCGCGGCCGAAGCGATGGCGATAGCCGCGATGGAGCGCCGCCGCAGACTCGAAGGACAGAAAAGAAAAGCCAAAATGAAACTATAAAATCTCAAAAAACATGAACGACGAAAATAGGATCGACCTCTCGATCGAAATGTACGAAGACCTCAAGGAAACGCTTGTCAAAGCCATCAAAAACGCCAAAGCAGGCGGCGCAGGAAATGCAGGTTTGGATAATGTCCAACTGGAACGGATCGAGCGGCTGACAGAGGCCGCGGAACGCTCGCAGGGACAGGTAGCACGACTGCTGGAGCATCTGCAACGGCATACGACCTTGCCCGGAGTAAAAACCGAGCAGGAGCGGGAGATCGTTAACAAATATGACATGCTGCTAGCGCAGTTGGCTGGGAGACTGGAGGTGATCGACAAAGAGAACAGGCAGAAGCATACATTGATCGAGCAGGTCGGGCAAGCCGTCGAAACAGCGGCAAAGCCCGAAAACCGGCCCGTGCAGGAGCATCGACATACTTATACGCTCGACATCAAATCCTCGAAGACCGCGTTGGTAATATTCGTTATGGCGGTAATAATTGTCCTCCTTATTGGTTTTATTTACCGATGCCAATTTTATCGGAGTAAATAGAATTGTCGAACATCATCTGTAATGAAGATTTTGGGCAAGAGATAGACTACAGGATAGCAAAATTTACAGTTGAAGATTGTACAACTGTTTACGCATATATGCATATGTCATACTGTTTTAATTGTAAGCCTTTGATTTGTTTTTATATTGACATACAATCGCTCAATAGAGTATGATTATCAAACAAAAAGTTATATTAATTCCCAATCATGTTATTTCAATTTGGGATAATATTTAATCTTGGTAATGGAATTATAAAAAGAGCATGAGAATTAGGATTAACTGTACTCCTCTTAATTTCTTCACCTCGTCGAGCAGTTTTTTCGCTTTGCGCTCTTTAACAGTCGCCCGCTCTAATTGTTCAGCCCGCCGCCTTACGGCTTCCTCGTAGCGTTCGACTTGATTTCGGACGGTATCGCGAAGGTTTCTATACTGGTCGTCCCAAAATACCGTTTCCAATTCCATCAGCTCCTTTTCTTTGATTTCTCCGCACATCTTCACATAACGGTATTTCAGGTCGTTCACGGCCAACTGCTGATTGCTTACAGAGATCCTCTTTAGAAACAGTAATAAGAATCTGTTTCAAAACATAAAAGAGGCTGTCTGACAAAAATAGACAGCCTCCATAAAACGTGTTTTCCGGTCTGTTAATAACTGAAAGAGTATTTTAACGCATCGTTGCCCATCTTCATTTCCACGGAGGTGATTTCTCCATTCTCGTTTGCTTCCGATCCAAAAACAATTCCATCGACGGATTCAAGCAGATTGGGCGTTGCCGGAATCAGTCCGCAGACGATGGCATAGTCGATTTCGCTGGCGGATAATACACCATAGCACAGAAGCAGCATATTCAGATCAATACCTGTATCATTCTTTATTGCCGAGGCTTTGCACTCGCTCATTTCGCCAGACTCAGGGTCAAGCAGAACAGTCGCCCAATTCTTATCGCCGCCGAAAGTCGCACTGAACGTATCGGCAGTTTCGCCATACATCGTTGTCGTTATCTTTTCGAGCATTCCATTGCTTCCATACGCAAAAACGCTTCCGCCGTCGTCCTTACCCTCATAGAACTTTTTCGCTTCGGTAACATACCCCTCGGCATTCAGCAAAAATTCGATCTTATAATTTTCATCCCATTCCTGGTAGGTCGCGGTCACTTTGCCTGCCTCGTAGGTAAACGCAGCCTCCTGTGCTCCGCCTTGAGTGCCTTGAGGCGTGTGCTGCTCTTTCTTGAATGCCGTAACCTTGCCGTCCTCCGCACGGGTCAGGTCGATCTGAGTATAAAAACCATCTATATCTCCGGGAATCTTGATCGTCTTTACCAATGCTTTGGGTTTTGCGGGAGCCGTTACCGTAACCGTACAGGTCGCAGTCTTTCCTCCGGCAGTTGCGGTTACCGTAGCTTCACCGGCAGCGACAGCAGTAACCAAACCATTGGCGTCTACCGTAACAAACTCGGTCTTATCGCTGGTCCATGCGACGGTCTTGTCATCGGCATTATCGGGCGTTACGGTTGCTGTGAGCTGTTCCTTGTCACCGACAGTCATCTCCAAAGTCTGTTTATCGAGCGACACGGCAGATACTTTCACATCGTCGTTTCCTCCGTTATCGTCGTCGTTACAGGCGACCGTTGCCGCACCTATCACTGCGGCAAGGAATAAATAAAAGATTTTTTTCATGGCAAATTGTATTAGAGATTAATAAAAGGCTTGTTATTCCGTCCCGGCGGAAGGCTGCGGTGCATAGAAAAGTCCTGCGATCCAGGGATTTATCCATTTTTTGCCCGCAATGCTGTTCGTCCGGGGATCGAAGGTCAGCAATGTTCCGAAACTTTCCTGATCGTTCACACCATAGATCATCCCAGTCTCCGAGGAGTAGACCGGCAGGTCAAAACCCGTTCCGGAAACAGAGAGAAGTTCCGTAGCTCCCTCGCCGTCGAGCGACCACCGACGGACGTCGTCAATCCGCAGAACCTTCGTTCCCACGACATCGCCGTCGTCGAGCTGCGTAGCGAAACAGTAGAGCCGATCTTCCGCGACAGCATAGGCATACTGGTAATTCGCATCGTTTCCGGTGCGGAAGACCTCTCCGGTCTGCAAATCGAGCGTAAAGGTCGATTGAGCCATGCTGTCTCCCTGTCCCATATTGCCGTAGACAAGCAGCACTCTTTCGGCCGGATAGTAGACGAACCGCTGGTCGGGAACCAGAATGCGCGCGCTGCCGAAAGCCGAAAAATCGAAAGTCCGGACCTCCCGTTCACCCGATGCAGACCACTCTACGAGAGTATAAATCCGATTTTCCTTGATATCGGTCTTGAGCAGGTGGAATTTTCCGTCGATCTGCCCCATAGCGAAAAAGTCCTCGATCTGACGCGGCGGTGTCCGTTCCCCGGTGAGCATGTTGTAGGACCCGATGTCATACAGCTCCTTGATCCACCCGTCGATAACGTATACTCCGTAGCTGGTGTAATAGAGCATTCCGTCGGGTAGCGCTTCGACATATCCCGAAAAATCGAGGTCTTTGACGCCGCTGTCAGGCAACGGTTCGTCGGCGACGACCTGTTTGGAAACCGACGCCGGATAGACCTCCAACCGCTCCCCGGCCAGGACGTAGATCTCGAAATCGCCCGGTTCATAGCTGTCGCCCGAGATATTGATTCCTCCGATGCGTGTCGTGGTCCCGTTCTGTTGAAGGATTACGACATAGAAACCGGTCGGCAGCGTTCCGGGGACGGTAAACCGCACCGAGGTTTCGTCCGCATGGACCACCTGAACCTCTGTCGAAGAGGTTTCCCCGTTGAGCAGTAGGAAAATCCGGCAGTCCGCGGCAAAGCCGCGTCCCTGCATCGTGACCTCTTCCCCGACGGTTCCCTGCCGCGGGATGGTCAGCCCCGCAATCGGCAGATAGGGATTCGAATGCCCTTGTTCCGTCTGTTTGTCAGCGCATCCCGACAACAACAGGCATACGCTCAATAGCGATAACAATCGTTTCATACTCCTGTTTTCTTTGTATTCGTCGTCTCGGGCCGGGATGCGGCTTTGATCACGATATCCGTCTTGCGGGCTCCCCGCCAAAAGCAGCGTACCGCCCGGCGCACCTTTTTCGGCGTCATCCGGTCGAGGTCCCCGACTTCATAATCGGGGCGGGTGACATCCACTCCCTTTCCGATATAATTGTACAATGCATTGATCCAGAATCCGGTATCGCGGGGCTGCGCTGCGATATGCTGCTTTCGCGCCTCGACAATCGAACGGACGTCCTCCGGCGTCACGCCTTCGCGCAGCAGGTACTCCCACTCCCCGTAAAAAGCCTCTTTCATCTCGTCCACCCGGTCGGAGCCGGTTTCGAAACGCACCGTCAGCCACTCCCGCGGCTCGGCATACTCGTCGTAACGCGTCGATACATCGATGTTGTAGGTTCCACTCCGGCGTTCCCGGATCTCCTCCTTGCATCGACTGTTCAGCACGGCACCTGCAAGCCAGAACGCCATACGCTGCGGACGGTTGAATTTGCGGTTGTTCGAGAACGAAATGTCGACGTTCGCCTTGTCGTCGGGACGCTCGGCTTCGAAAGTCCGGGAGAGCGATACGTTGCGGACCGTCGAGGGGTGTACGACGGCTCGTTCCCGGCGGACGCCGGCGGACGGCAGGGTCCCGATGTAACGGGCGGCGTAATTGCGCGCCTCCTCCTCGCTCAGGTCTCCGACTAGACAGAACGTGAACTCTTCCGGAGCGCAGAAACGTTCCCTGAAAACCCGTTTCACCCGTTCTAGCTCCATACGGGCGACATAGGCGGAATCGACGGCAGCATTGCGGAGCGATGGTTTCGTCAACAGCATCCGCAGCGTGTCCGCCACCCGGTCCATGTCGTTGGACTGCCGTGTGGCGAGCGTCAGCAGCAACCCGTTGGTATAGCGGGCGAATTCGCTCTCATCGAAACGCGGATGGGTCAGCCCCAGATGAAGGAGTTCGAAAAACCGGTCGGCTTCGCTGCTGAGCGCCTCTCCGGAGATGATCTCCCGCCGCTCCTGCAACCGGAATACAATCTCGATGTCATGGTTCTGCATCAGGGGTATCATGGCACTGCGGTCCGTACGGTAGACCCCCGATGCAAAGGCCAGCGGTTCGATGGCCCGGGCCGAAGGCAGGTCTTCGTCTGCAACCAGCGAAAGGCCGCCCTCGCTGAACGCCATCAGGCGGAAACGGCCCGCCCCGCTGTCGGTATTTTTGAAGACCGCCCGCGCTCCGTTGGCAAAGGTCCACTCCACGGCGTCGCCAACGGGCAGCCGACGCTCGCGGACGACGGCTGCCGGTTCCAGCGGAAAGTCGATCAGCGATACGGCGTCATTGGCGAATGCCGGCTGTTCCGGCTCCTCCTCGCGGGCTTCGGCCTCGGCGCCCAGAATGGTTTCGAGCGTCGGATAATCGTAATCGGGATCGTTCCCCGATACGACGAAAACGCGGTTGTCGTCGCTCGACGCCCACCCCGTCATCCAGTCGTTGACATCCGCAAGAGTCAGCCCGGCCAGCACTTTCCGCAGCAGCGCACCCCGCTCCGCCGGTTCCACGACCGGTATCCCTTGCAGGAAATGCGTCTGATAGAGCGTCGCATAAACCTCGTAACCGATCAGCCCGGCATTCCGGTCGAAAGCCTCCGCCTGCCGCAACTGCTGGCGCATCTGCAATTCGAATTCCCGAGGGGTGAATCCCAACCGACGCACCGTTTCCCAAATCCGGAATACTTCATACAACGCCTTGAAATCACGCCCCGGATAGGGACGGATGCTCATCGTCAGGGCATCGTAATTCCGGAGCAGCGGACCGTATTCGATCGAAGCCCCGTAAATCGTCCGGTCGTCATCGACCGAGAGCGCAGCAAGGCGGGTTTCGAGCATCCGGTTGAAACAGTCGCGGATCACGATCCTCCGCAGCACCTCTTCGGCAGTAGCCGCCGGAGCAGGCCGCGGGATTCGCTGCGTGAATTCCATGGCCATCCCGTCCAGCTCCCGGTCCACCACCTTCGCATAGGCCGGCTCCCGGCGCGGAGCGATGGTGTAAACGGGTCTTTGCGGCGCATCGGCGGCCGACGGAATATCGGCGAAACGGCTGCGGATGAACTCTTCGACCCGTCCGGCATCGATATCCCCGACGGCGACGACCGCTTGCAGATCGGGCCGGTACCAACGGTCGTAATAGGCAGCCAGTTCACTGCGCCCAAAGGTTTCGAGGACTTTCCTGTCACCAATGGTCTCCCGCGTCGAGTAGCGGCTGTCGTTGTAGAGCACTCCTACGATCCGCTCCCGGGCGCGCGCCACGGCGTCGCGGCGCATGCGCCACTCTTCGAGCACGATGCCGCGCTCCTTTTCGATGCCCGTTTCCGGCAGAGTCAGGAAATGGCACCAGTCGCGCAGCACCAGCAGGCAGGAATCCACCAGCGACGGATCGCCGGTCGGCACTTCGTCGATCGTATAAACGGTTTCGTCCTGTGCCGTATAGGCGTTGTAATGCACCAGCCCGTGTTCTTGGAGGAACCGGTCGATACGGCCGGGAAAATGCTGCGAGGCGTTAAAAGCCATGTGTTCCAGAAAATGCGCAAGCCCTTTCTGATTGTCCTCTTCCATCAGCGAACCGACGTTCTGTACCAGGTAGAACCCGGCCATCCCCGGCTGTGTATCGACATGGCGGATATAATAGGTCAGTCCGTTGTCCAGCTTTCCGCAACGCATCCCGTCCGCCGGAGCGGCGGCGCGTCCCGGAACGGCCGCCGCCATGCAGGCCGCCAGACAAAAGAGAGCCGTTCGGAGCCTTGTTCTCGCTCTTTCCATTCCTTACAGATTGTTGATCATGTTCTGAATCTGGGCGGACAGCGCCGGGTTCTGGAACTGCAGCGACACGACATAGGCCTGCTTGTAACATTTGCGGGCATTCTCGACGTCGGGAAGCATTTTGTAGCAGTCCCCGTTCATGATGAGCAGTTCCATCTGCTCGGCCACCTCCAACCCCTCGAACTGCAATGCCCGGGTGATCCACTCGACACCCTTGCGGGCCGCCTCGACCGGCAGTTTGCCGTTTAGGGCATCGTAAAGCGTCTGGATCGCCGAAGAATAGTCGCCGGCCACGGCCGACTTGCCCAGTTTGCCCAGGTATTCGTCCATCAGCGAAATGTATTGCGCCACATTCTTGCGGTTGTAGATGGTGTAGGAGGCGTCGCTCAGGTATTTCATACAGGTGTATGAATCCATCGGACTGTTTTTGAGCATCCCGTCATAAGCGGGTTTCAGGTCGCCTTTGATCCGTTCGAGCCGTTTCAGGTAATCCATGTCGCCTTTTTCGGCCAACTCCTGCGTGAGCTGCATATTCAGCATGAAGAGGAAAGCATCCGCTTGCTCTACGCCCACCTTCGGGGCTACGGCGGCGTAATTCTTCGCCACGTATTCGAACACCTCGTCGTTCTTCGAGGGTTCGGTATGGTAGGCCGCCAGGACTTTGAAATCCTCGGGATTCATCCATTCCGAGAGGGGCTTCCGCTTCCGGTAATCGGCATACAGCCGGTCGACACGCAACTGCCAGCGGTCCCGCTGGTAACCCTCGGGTTGCCGGGCCAGAAAATCCGGGGCGTCCAGCAACAGACGGCGGGTCAGCGCGTCGTCGGTGCGATCGCCCTTCTGCTTCTCGTACATCTGTTCGAACGTCATTGCAACGCCCGTTTCCGCACGGACCCATTTGAGCAACTGCCCGGCATCCATACCTCCTTCGGCCGATGCGACCTCCTCTCCCGCAGGGTCCACGATCAGCAACGTAGGATAGGCCTTTACCTCATACTTCCGGGCGAGGGGTTTGCCTGATTCCGACTCGGCGTCGATCTTGATGCTGATGAAATGCCGGTTGAAATACTCCCCGACCTTGGGATCGGGAAAGACCTCGGCCGCCATCTTCCGGCAGTAGACGCACCAACTGGTGTGAAAATCGACGAACACCTTCTTGTTCTGTGTCTCGGCGGCTTTGAGCGCCTCGTCGAAAGAGCCTTCGAAAAAACGGATGCCCTGAGCCTGTGCTCCGCAAGCCGCCGCCAGCAGGAGCGCGAACAATATTATTTTTTTCATGGTCGAATTATTTTTCTTTCACGTTGAACGTAAATATGTTTTCCAAAACCCGGGAATGTCCCTCGTTGCTGACACGGATCGAAATGCGGTACTCGCCGGGCGTGATGTCGCTCACCAGCGGGAACTCCATGCGGCCTCCGCCGCGCACGGTCAGCAGGCTCCGGAACATCTCGGCATCGCCGTCCGCACTCTCGACCCCCGCGATCTCATAGCGAATCGGATTCGTACCGATAACGCCCTGCATCTTGGGGCTCACCCACGGAGCGACGTTGTAAATGCGATAGGCGTCCAGCTCCTCGTCGAGGACCAGGCGAATATCCATCCGGTCGGGAACGTAAACGGCATTGACGGTTTGCAGGTATCCGATCTCCTGGTCCGAACAACCTGCAAGGCCTGCGAACAGCAGGCAACCCAGGAAAATCCGTGTGATTCTTTTCATAGGATTGTTATTCATAAGGTAAGATTCCGATATTGTCCAGATGATAGCTGTATTCCAGGGCATGCACGACCCCGTTATAGGGCTGGATATCGCCCGAAGCGACCATATTGGTCGCCACCTGGGTCTTTTGATCCGCTTCGAGCGTCGTCATGTGCAGGCTCACGGGCCCCAGCCCGTCGACCCCCATATAGGGTTCTTGCTTGGTCCACAGCCAGACGTAGTTTCCGTAACGGGTCCGGCAGATCCGGCCGCCGCCGATGTATTCGCCCTTTTCGTTGAGTTCGATCCGTTCGATGTCGTCGCGCAGCATTCCGCCGTCGATCACCAGACTCAGCACGATGGTCCGGCACATCGCTTCGGGGATATCGGTGACCTGCCTGTAACCGGCCTCGTACCCCTTGCCGCCCTGAATCAACCACTGGCGGATGGAGTGGTTCGTGAGTCCCATGAAGGTAATGTCGTCATGGCGGAAGACATCCTGCAGCCGGGCCCGGTCGATGATCTTCACGATCGAGTCCCAGTTGTAGGAATTGCTTTGCAGATAGGCGTACATATCGCCTTCGAAGTGCGGATCGGACACTCCCGTATCCAGATAATTGTATTTCGTCCCGCAGGAGAAAAGCGGAAAGACGAACAACAGGATGATGATATATTTTTTCATGTCATTATTTCATTTTGGAGAGCCAGTAGGTATTCTGGATCATCAGGTCGTTGTCGGTGAACGCCGTTCTGGGTACGGGCAGATAGAGTGCCCCGTTGGCGATGTCCGTATCGGTCAGTGCCGCGAAACCCTCGCTCAGCTCCCGGCGCACGTAGTCGTTGCCGTTGCGCACGACGTCGTAATAGCGCTGTCCTTCGAGCAAAAGCTCCTTCTCCCGTTCGCGGAAAACCAGCAGTTGCAAATCGGCGGCGTTTTCCCCGGCGTCGGCATCCGGAAAGAGATTGGCCCCGGCCCGGCCGCGGATAAGGTTCAGGTCTTCGGCGGCCCCGGCCGTATCGCCCAGCTTCACCCGGCACTCAGCTCGCAGCAGGCAGATGTCCGCCAGACGGATCAGTACTTTGTTGCAGTCCATGTTCGAGAAGATCGGTTCGGTAGCACTCGATTGAAGATAATAGGTATTGCGCCATTTGTAGAGATAGGCCAGCCCGAGGGTATTGGCCTCCTGCGGATCGTCCGGCTTGTAGAAATAGGCCGTGCGGCGCTTGTCGCCCGCCCGGTACATCCGGTTCACCGTGTCGAGATAGAGCCCGAAATAGGCGTCCGCCACATCCTCCCGCTGGCTGTTGAGCATGACAGGATAGCTGATCATGAACGTTCCGGGCAGGAAATAGCCGGGACTCAGCTCGTAAAAATTGACCTCCGCCTCGAAGATGCTCTCTTCGCCGGTCCGGACCAATGTTTTTTGACAGACCTCCTCCGGATCGGCAGCCAATGTATAGGTCCCGATCTCGTCGGCATAGGCCGGGTCGAAGAAACGCGAACACCACGCCTCGGCTTCGCGGAGCGCCTGGCTGTCGCCCAGCACGGAGCCTTTCCAGGCGTAGAGATGAGCCAATACGGCCGCGGCGCTTCCCTTGCAACCGTATTGTTTCGAGACCAGCGCTTTGCCGCCGATGCCCCGCATCTCGCCGTATTTCGGCAGGATGTCATAGGCCCGCCGGGCGTAGGCGATCGCCGTGTCGATCACGGCTTTCGCCGGGCTTTTGGCATATTTGCCCGAATAAAGGCTGCCCTTCGTGATGACGGCATCGCCCCAGATGCGTCCCAGATACATGTAGCAGACCGCCTTGGCGAAATGACACTGCCCGATGCAGAAATTCAGCCGGCCCGGATTGACACGCTCCGCCTTGTGGTAATTGTCCATGAAAAGGTCCGCAAGCGTGAGCACATTGTAGTATTTTTTCCATTGCTCCTGCCGGGAATCTGCCGCCACGGTATTTGGATCGAGGTTTCGAAGCCGTTCGTAAACCGAAGCCGTTCCGCTGATGCGGTCGATCGGGGCCCCCATGTATTCATGGTAGGGCACGGATAATAGCGTCTCGCGCAGCTGGCCGTGAATCTCGGCGACGGCCGAGAAGAGGTCTTCTTCGGTCTTGAAGAAATGTTCGAACGTTACCGAGTTTTTCGGTTCGAGGTCCAGCTCGCAGGAGACTATCATCGCCCCCGAGAGCAATATGCAGAGATAGAAAATCGTCTGTTTCATAGCTGTTAAAGATTGATCGTCAGACCGATGGTCCATTTACGCGAAAGGGGATAAGCCGCACCGTTGTCAATACCGGTGTAGACGCTCACTACTTCGGGGTCCAGGCCCGAATAGTTGCTCAGCGTAAAGAGATTCTCGCCCGTCACGAACACGCGCAGTCCCGAAAGTCCGACCTTGCGTGCAATACGCTGGGGTAGCGTGTAACCCAATGTCAGTTGCTTGAGTTTGCAGTAATGCACCTTTTCCAGATTCGACGAGAACATTCCAGTATATTGGATGGCTGCATTGGGATAGAAGCCGTAGGCAGGGAACATAGGGTTGTCGCCAGCCTGCTGCCAGAAATCGTCCGGGCTTACCTGCGAAAAGATCGGGCGCGACGTATGGTCCTCACCCTGAGCTGTCTTGTATCGGAACGTGTTGACCATGTTCCGCCCCAACGTGAAAGTGAGGAAGAAGGTCAGGTCGAAATTCTTCCAGCGGAGCTCATGGGCCCAGCCGCCGTAAATGGTCGGCAGCGCACTGCCCGCATAGTAGCGGTC
>ERZ773210.3486-NODE-3486-length-11120-cov-4.291911_pt1 | contig 11120 bp, 10 predicted proteins | sample MGYA00580528_ERZ773210 | MGnify/ENA primary metagenome ERZ773210 (study PRJEB29015, sample SAMEA2737769) | human gut metagenome | biome: human gut; feature: human-associated habitat; material: faeces | place: China | collected 2012 ...
TTAGTGGATTATGGTATAATATAGATATAAGTGAGGTGGAGAGAATGAGTGAATTAGAGAATAATTTAATTGAAAAAGTGAAAATCTTAATTTTATATGGAGATAGACCTGTTGATGGAAAAGATAAAGAGGGAAAGGTAGAAAGAATTTTTAAAGAAGATGATGATACAGCGCATTACTTTTATATAAGAGAATTTTTACAATCTCATATGAAAGATGAGGAAGAATTAGCAAGTGAAGATACACAAAAAGCTTTAGAAGAAAAAAATGATGTAAATAGTGTATTTTATGAAATGCAAAAGTTAGGTCATATTGTATTTGCTGAAAATACTTCATTTCCAAATTACAAAACAGGAATTTTCTACATGCCAAAGGAAATTACTGAAAAGCAAAAGAAGTCATTAGCAACATTGCAAAAGCAATTAGGAAAAGAAGATTACAATTTTTTAGTATTTATGAATCTTCATAGAGATGAAGATGGAATATTAACAGGGAATCAGAAGCATGGCTCTGCAAAAGTTTTAGATGAATTTGTAAATGAAGAAGAACAAAGATAAGTTGATATTTTATTATCAATAAACTAGTATATAAAACATGAAGAAAGGTAGTAGATATTTTATCTATTACCTTTTTGACTTATTAGCAATTACAATCATTTTGTTGCATATCTAAGCAACTACCATCGTTCATATAAAATTTCTTTTCAGCGAGTTTGTCTTGAACACCTCTTAAAGCTTCACCAAATCTTTGAAAGTGAACAACTTCTCTTTCACGTAAGAAGCGAAGAGGATCTACTACGTCTGAATTATCTCTACATAAATCTATTAATTTTTCATAAGTAGCACGTGCTTTTTGTTCTGCAGCTAAATCTTCTTGAAGATTTGCTATTGCATCACCTTTGCATGCTAGACAATTAGCATTAAATGGAACTCCTGCAGCTGATTGTGGATATACATCTACACCATGGTCTGTATAATATGCACCTAAACCTGCTGCTTCAATTTCTTCTATTGAGGCATTTTTTGTTAATTGATGAACAATAGTGCCAACCATTTCTAAGTGAGCTAGTTCTTCTGTACCAATATCATTTAAAATAGCTTTAGCCTTTTGGTCAGGCATACCAAATCTTTGAGATAAATACCTAAGTGAAGCGGCAAGTTCGCCGTCTGGACCTCCATACTGGCTAATAATAACTTTTGCAAGACGAGGGTCTGAACATTTAATATTAATTGGATATTCTAAAACTTTATTATAAGTCCACATTTAAACAATTCCTCCTTCCCAAGGCCATGGTTCTTCAAGCCATCTCCATTTATTACAAGGAAATTGGATTGTTAAAGGCCCATAAACTTTTTGATATTTGTCAGTTAATTCTCTATAATCTTTGCAATATTTTCTGTGCAAACAAAGAGCTTTTTCATCATCAGGGTGAGTGTCTAAATAAAGACCTAATTCTATGATGGCAAAATTTAAACATTTAATATTTTTTAACATTTCTTCTCTGCTTGGTCGGCAGTCATTATCAGAATACATGCTTGCATTTGCAGTCATTGCAGGCATAGTATTCATAGAATTCATATTGCACATACAATTACATTTTCTATTTGTATCATCAATCATTATTTATTACACCCCTCTCCAATAGTATTTGTTGCCTCTAAAAATTCATTAACTCTCATAGATTGGCAAGGCATATAAGGGCTTACCAATTCTGGAAATATTGTTCCCATTTTTAATCCAACACATGGTTTAAAAGTTTTATCCATGTATTGCCATGGAACATAACTTTGAGCTAACATAGGGTTCTCAGGGAATACACTCATTTCGTATTCTTCATCAAAACCACATTCACATTCATCTGCAACATTCATTTCATAATTACAAGGACAAACATCATTACATTTGTCTTCAAGCATGTTATTAGTTGTATTACAACATGCAGTATTATTCATGCAACGGCATTTCTGGTATCTACGCGTAAACATATTAATCCTCCTTTTTTTGATTGTATATTACATAATATGACAGAAATACAGGTTTGTGATGAATCTAAAAAAAATTTTAAAAAAAATTTTTATTTTAAACATGGGAATATCCACCAAGAGTAGTAGGCGGAATATCAAGAGTAGTATATGATTTATCAAGAACCCTATTAAAAGATGGGCATGATGTAACAGTAGTTACATACAAAGAAGGTGATGCACCAGACTTTGAAGATGACAAAGGAGTAAAAGTATATAGAGTTGGAAATTATATGATAAATCCAAATAATTTCATAGATTGGATAATGCAACTAAACTTTAACTTAGTAGCAAAAGCAAATGAAATTATAGCAAAAGAAGGAAATTTTGATGTAATACATGCACATGATTGGCTAGTAGCATATGCAGCAAAAACATTAAAAAATTCATATAACATACCAATAGTTGCAACAATACATGCAACAGAAGCTGGAAGAAACAGTGGAATACATGATGAAACACAAAGATATATAAATGATACAGAATGGATGTTGACATATGAAGCATCAGAAGTAATAGTGAACAGTAATTATATGAAAAATGAATTACAAAGACTATTTGGGCTTCCATATGAAAAAATAAATGTAATACCAAATGGTGTAAACTTAAATCTATTCAATGGAATAGAAAGAGATTATAACTTTAGAAGACAATTCGCAATGGACAATGAAAAAATAATCTTATTTATGGGAAGATTAGTATATGAAAAAGGAATTCAACACCTAATAGCAGCAATGCCAAAAATATTAGAAGGTTACCATGATACAAAACTAGTAATAGCAGGAAAAGGCGGAATGTTAGATGAACTAAAAGCACAAGTTGACTATTTAGGAATATCAGAAAAAGTATGCTTTGCAGGATATATGAAAGGAAAAGATGTACAAAAAATGTATAAAGCAGCAGACATATCAGTATTTCCAAGTACATACGAACCATTTGGAATAGTAGCACTTGAAGCAATGCTATCAGAAAATCCAGTAGTAGTATCAGACATAGGAGGACTAAACGAAATAGTACAACACAGAGAAAATGGAATGAAAACATATTGTGGAAATCCAAATTCAATAGCAGACTCAATATTAGAACTACTATATGACCACAAACTATGTGCAGAAATAACAAAAAAAGCCAAAAACAAAGTTAGAAACGAATATAACTGGAGCAAAATATCTCAAGATACACACTTTGCTTATCAAAAAGCAATTTGTCAATCTATGGCAGAAAAACAAAAAAGAGAAATTGAACAAGAAAGAGCTCAAAAAACTAAAAAAGCAAAAAATACAGAAAATGAGATTACAAATTTATTATCATTTAAAAAACGTCAAGCATATGCTTAAAAAAAATAAACCAAAACCATATGAAAATAATTCATATGGTTTTTAAAATTTTTAAAAAATTTTCGAAAATTCTACAAATTTAGCATAAAAATGGTGTATAATGTATTAAGAAAAAATAAAAAATAATCGGAGGAACACATGGAAGAATTCAAATCAGGATTTGTAACAATAATAGGAAGAACAAATGTAGGAAAATCAACATTAATAAATTTATTAGTAGGAGAAAAAGTAGCAGCAATAGCAAACAAAGTACAAACAACAAGAAATGCAATAAAAGGAATAGTAAACAGAGAAAACTCACAAATCGTGTTTACAGACACACCAGGGATACATAAGCCAAAACATAAATTAAATGAAACAATGGTTGAAACATCATTTGCAACAATACCAGATTCAGACTTAATATTATTTCTAATAGAAGCAACAAGTGATGAAATTGGAAAAGGTGATAGAATAATATTAGAAAAAATAAAAGAGTCAAAAAGAAAAACAATACTAATAATAAACAAAATAGATTTAGTAAAAAGAGAAAAATTATTAAACTTGATAGATTTATATAGCAAAGAATATAATTTTGAAGCAGTAATTCCAATATCAGCATATCAACCAAAATATAAAGAAATAATATTAGATGAAATAGAAAAGAACCTAAAACCAGGTCCTGCATATTATGATGTAGAGGAATATACAGATCAAACAATGAGACAACTAGCTGAAGAAACAATCAGAGAAAAAGCACTAAAACTATTACAAGATGAAGTACCACATGGAATATATGTAGAAGTCGAAAAAATGACAATGAGAAAAAACAAAAACGGAGAAGATATATATGACATAGAAGCAACAATATATTGCTTAAGAGAATCACATAAAGGAATAATAATTGGAAAAAATGGTGAAATGTTAAAAAAAATAGGAAGAGCAGCAAGAATTGATATGGAACAAAACTTTGGATTAAAAGTTAATTTAAAAACATGGGTAAAAGTAAAACAAGATTGGATTGACAATGAATCAATAGTAGCAAACAAATTTAAATTAAAATAAAATCCAAAAATGAATAAAAAACCAAAAGATGCAAAAGATAAATAAAGGTAAACTTTAAAAGGGAGATGACGCATATGATTAAAAAAATAGCATGGGACACATTTAAAAACACTGGAGATATAAATACCTTTTTAGAATATAAACAAATAGAAGATATCGAAAAAGGCATTAAAGAAATACAAGAAATACAAAAAATAACAGATATAAATTTTCAAGATAAGGTGAAATAATGGCAAATATAAAAATAAATGGAATAGTAATTGCAGAAAACAATATGGGTGACTATGATAAAATGCTTACAGTATTAACTCCAAATTTCGGGAAAATATCATGTGTAGCTAAAGGAGCACGAAGACCTCAAAGTGCTCTTTTAGCAGGTACACAATTATTTTGCTTTGGAGAATATATGATGTACAAAGGAACAAATACATATCATATAAACTCATGCGAAACAATAGAAATATTTTATAATATAAGAACAGACCTAGACAAACTAAAATATGCAATACATATAAATAAAATAATTCAAGATATAACAGAAGAAAACGAAAACTGTTATAGAATTTTACAATTATATTTAAACACACTATATACAATATCAGAAACAGACAAAAACTTAGACTTAGTAATAAGTGTGTTTAAAATGAGATTACTTAGCATATTAGGGTACACACCAAGAATAATGAAATGCACAAAATGCAAAGAAAAAGACAATCTTACAAAATTCAGCATAAAAGACAATGGCTTTAAATGTGAGGCTTGTGGAAGACAGGACAAGTCTGCAATAGATATGAGCGAGAGCACAAAAAATGCAATAAAATATGTAATAACAGCTCCCCCTAAGAAACTATTTTCCTTCAATTTAAAAGATGAAGGACTGGAAGAATTTAAATTGATTTCAAAGATATACTTTAACGAAAAACTAGAAAAAGAGTATAAAATAGAAGAAATATTTTAAAAAGCTTGCAAAAAAAGATAATAAACTATATAATAAAACTAGGCAAAAGTTAAAAAAGAAGGGAGCGATTTTTATGAAAATAAAAATTATAGGAAAAGAACTAAAGATAACAGAAGCAATAAACGATTATGTTGAAAAAAAATTAGACAGAATCGACAAATACTTTGAAGATGCCGAAGCAGATGTTACTTTAAAAGCAGAAAAAAATGTACAAACAGCAGAAATTTGTGTAATAGCAAATGGAGAAAAATTCAGAGCTGAAACAGAAGACAAAGACTTATATGCTTCTATAGATAAAGATATAGACATATTAGAAGGACAAATTAGAAAATTTAAAACAAAAAAAGAAAAAATGATGAAAGATGCTAGCATAAAAACAATGGATGTATCTTCAGACAAAATTCAAGAAATTTCAAATGAGATAATAAAAACATCTTATTATGAAATTAAACCAATAACACCAGAAGATGCTGTATTAGAATTACAAGCACATCCAACACATAATTTCTTAGCTTTTATAAATGTAGAAACAGGAAAAGTAAATGTTATACATAAATTAAAAGATGGAAAAAATTATGGTTTAGTAGAACCAGAAGCATAAATGAATATAAAAAAACAATACCTAGAATTCAATAAATTCTAGGTATTATTTTTTATGATTTTATATATGAAAAATATTGATAAAACTATTTAATTATGGTATAAATAAATAGAATAATTTTATGAGATAAAAGGTGAAAAAATGAAAAATTTTTTAAATATAAATAAAAAATTTAAGAATAACAAAGGATCAATAACATCATTTACATTGTTAAGCATGTTATTTTTCCTTATTGTAGTAATAGCAATATATGCAAGTGTAAACACAAAGGTACAAAAGCAACAAAAAGAATTAAATACAATACAAAAAAGCTATGAACAACAAGAACAAATAAATGATATATATGAGAAAAAATATGATGATTATATAAATTCTGAAACAAGTACAATACAAGTATATGCTGATACGAACTTAAAAGGAGAAGTAAAAGGTCAAAAAAAAAATACATTAGGAACAGTATATACTGATGTAGCTCAAAACAAAATAAAAATATTTGGAGGAGCAAATAGTACATATGCATATTCAGAAACAGCAGATGGAAAGAGAATTGTTTTATCAGGAAATGAGATGACAATCCAAGCAACAACAAGTGGAAAAACAATATATACTTGGGTAAAAGGAGAAGATGGAGAATATACAAAATACTATACAGCAGTAACAGTAAAATTATCAACATTACAAGATAAAACAATATATGTAGCAGAAGGAAAAAGTACAGATATAGAAATAAATGGAGAAAATAAAGGAAAAATAACTTATTCTCAAATAGATACAAGCTATATATCAATAGAAAATAATAAAGTAACAGGAATAAAAGCAGGAGATACAACAATAACAGCAACAGAGTCAAATGGTGGAGCACAAGCAAAAATAACAATAAAAATTGTAAAATTAACATTGGAAAAAACAAAAGGGATAACAACAGTTGGGGATAATAAAAAGATCCAAGTATCAGGAATAAACAATGGAACTATATCAGCAAAATCAAATGATGAAACAATAGCAAAAGTAACGGTAAGCGGAACAGAAGTGACAATAATTCCTCAAAAAGTAGGAAATATAAAAATAACAATAACAGAAAGTAATGCAGGAGCAAGCACTGAATACGAAATACAAGTTGTGTCAATAACATTAGCACAAAATGGTGGAAAATATACGATGCCAACAACAGGAAAAGCAACAATAAAAACAAAAGTAAAAGTAGAAAATGCAAGTAAAATAGAAGTAGCATGGACATCATCAACGTTAGAGTGGAAAACAATAGAAAATAATAGCGAAATAATAAAAAATGACTGTGAAAAAGGAACATATTATTTATATGTAAAAGTGGATGATGAATACTTATATCAAAGCCAAGCCTTTATAGTAGGAGAAGAAAAAATAGCAATAGCTATAAAGACAAGTACAACAGAATGGACAAATAAAGATATAACAGCAACAATAACATACCCAGATGTAACAACAAATAGCACAAGAAAAGCAGGATATGGAACAACATTAGCAAATGCACAAACAGCATCAAATTCAGCAACAGCACCAACAACAAGTGTAACAGTAAGTGCAAATGGATATGTATTCGCAACAGCAACAGATAGTGCAGGAAATGTAGTAACATCAAGTAAACAAATAACAAATATAGACAAAACACTACCAACAGTAACACTAAGTCCAAACGGAGGCTCATATGCAAAACCAACAAGTGGAAATGCAACAATAAAAACAAAAATAACAGCAAGTGATACAGGAGGAAGTGGACTAAAAACATTAGAATATGCATGGTCAACAAGTAATACAACAGAACCAACAACATATACAACATTCACAAATGGAGCAACGGTAAGTAAAACAGATTGTACAACTGGAAAATATTATTTATGGACAAGAGTATATGATAATGCAGGAAATAGAGCAACAACAGGAAAAGTAAGTGCAGGATTTGTAGTAGGAGCAAAAACAATAATAATAACACCAAACACAACAGCATGGACAAATCAGAATGTAACAGCAACAATAGCATATCCAGATGTAACAACAAGTAGCACAAGAAAAGCAGGATATGGAACAACATTAGCGAATGCACAAACAGCATCAACTTCAGCAACAGCACCAACAACAAGTGTAACAGTAAGTGCAAATGGATATGTATTTGCAACAGCAACAGATAGCGCAGGAAACGTAATAACAGCAAGTAGGCAAATAACTAATATAGACAAAATAGCACCTATAATTAGTGAAATAAAAAATTCATCTAATGAAAATTGGACAAATAAAACAATAAGCTTATCATGGACAATAACAGAGAATGGCGGATCAGGAATAAGTGAAGTAAGGTTTGGAAGAGATGGAATTAATTGGATAGATAAATTAGCACAAAATGAGTGGTATGGATTTACAAGAAATTATGAAAGAAATGATGCAATATATTTACAAGTAATTGATAAAGCTGGAAATAAATCCAATATAGTATCTACAAAAATGAAAACTGATTTAACTGAGCCACAAGTAACAATTAGTCCAAATGGTGGATCATATGCAGCTCCATCAGCAGGTTCAATGGCAACAATAAAAACAACATTAACAGCAAGTGATACAGGAGGAAGTGGACTAAAAACATTAGAATATGCATGGTCAACAAGTAATACAACAGAACCAACAACATATACAACATTCACAAATGGAGCAACGGTAAGTAAAACAGATTGTACAACTGGAACATATTATTTATGGACAAGAGTATATGACAATGCAGGAAATAGAGCAACAAAAGGAAAAGTAAGTTCAGAATTTTTTGTAGGAACTATGGCAATAACAATAACACCAAGTACAACAGCATGGACAAACCAAAACGTAATTGCAACAGTAAAATATCCAGATGCAACAGTAAGCAATACAAGAAAAGCAGGATTTGGAACAACATTGGAAAGTGCAAAAACAGCGGCTAATTCATCAACAGCACCAGCAACAAGCGTAACAGCATCACAAAATGGATATATATATGCAACAGCAACAGATGTATCAGGAAATGTATTAACAATGACTAGACAAATAAGTAATATAGATAAAACAGGACCTGTTATAAGTGAAATAACAAATTCTTCAAATCAAAATTGGACAAATCAAGCAATAAAATTATCATGGACAATAACAGAGAATGGCTCAGGTATAAGCAAAGTAAGATTTGGATATGATGGAGTTAATTGGCAAGATTATTTGAATGAAACAGAATGGTATGGAATGACAAGAAATAATGAAAGAAATGACAGAATATATATAATGGCAATAGATAAAACAGGAAATACTTCTAATATAGTTTCGACAGCTTTGAAAATAGATAAATCTGCACCAACAATGGCAACACTAACAATAAGTCCAACAGGATATACAACAGAGGATGTAACAATAACTGGTAAAGCAACAGATACTCGTTCTGGAATAGTAGCATATCAATGGAGTACTAATTCAGGCTTGACTGCTTCATCAGGAGGGTGGACATCAATTACAGCTACTAATTCACAGATAACTCAAACATATACAGCAAGTGCAAATGGAACGTATTATTTTTACACTAAAGATTCTGCAGGAAATGTTGGAAAAACTAGTATTAATATAAGTAATATATGTACATGGGAAGAAATAGCACAAATAGCAAAAGTAATATCAAATACTAGTACGATAACAGATGATTCAGAAACAGCAACTGTAACAGTAAATGGAATACAAAAAACATTAAAAGTAGGAGAAGTTAAATACTTAGATGGAAAAAAAGTAAGAATATTAGGATTTAATCATGATACATTGTCAAGTTCCACAGCATATGGTTCAACAACAGCAACAGGAAAAGCAGGAATAAGTTTTGAATACGTAGATTTTTTAATGGAAGCACCACAAATGAATAGTAGTGCCACAAATTCAGGAGGATGGGCACAAACAGAATTAAGAGGAACACTAAATAGTACAACATATAATTCATTAAGTATAAAAAATAGCATAAAGAAAGTAAAAAAAGATTATATACCAACATATGATGTAGCAAAAACGCAACAAACAGATGATTATTTATGGTTGTTGTCATGTGGAGAAATATGGGACAATGGTTATAATGGAGGAGTAACAAGAGGTGATGCAATAACAACAGAAGGAAAACAATATAAATACTATAAAATGAATTTAGGAAGTATAAGCTATTCAACATCAAACAACATTACCAAAAAGCCAAGTGCGAGTGATTTTTATGTGAATGTGTGGTGGCTTCGTTCACCGTATTGCTACAATGTGTGCCATTTTTGCTATGTAAGTTCTTCTGGAATTTGCAGTGCTACGCTCCCTGGACCTTATCCTGGTGTAGCTCCTGGATTTTCAATCTAAAATTGTTATGTAAACTAACGAAATATAAATAATTAAAAAAATAAATAAAATTATAGGTCCGCTGAAAAAATGGACTGTTCACAATATAATATGTAGATATAAAAATTTTGTAGAAAGGAAATAAAAAAATGAAGGAAAAACAAAAAATAAAAAAATCTAACTCAAAAGGAATAATCCTACTAATAGCAATAATCATAATAGCTATAATAGTAGTAGGAACAATAATATATCAAAATAACAAAAACACTCAACAAGAACAACAACAAGAGACAGAACAAGACAGCTTAAGTCTAATAGACATGAACAACACAGAAAATGCAAAAATCGAAAGTGGAGTAAAAGAAAACACATCAGAAAACATATCAAAAGATAGAAAACTAGGAAATCTATCAATAACAGACATAAAACTATCAGCACAAGATGGAGTAACAAGTTTTACAGCAACAGTAAAAAATGATTCAAACAAAGACTTTGCAGGAGGAATAGTAAAAATATCATTTACAAACAAAGATGGAAGCAATTATGCAGAACTAGAAGCATATATCCCAGAAATAGTAGCTGGTGGAACAAACGCAATAAATGCAGGAACAACAGCAGATATTGCTAATGCTTATGATTTTACTATGGAATTAGAAAAATAAAATAGTATATAGTAAATTTAAGTATATACAAATACAACAGAAATAAACATGCCGAAACTCGAAATTTGTCGAAAGATTTTTGTTGACAATGCAAGATAAAGCATGTTAATATATAGCTGTGCAATTAATTTGGCAATTGCATAGCTATAAAAC
>ERZ773210.3492-NODE-3492-length-11108-cov-4.221026_pt1 | contig 11108 bp, 8 predicted proteins | sample MGYA00580528_ERZ773210 | MGnify/ENA primary metagenome ERZ773210 (study PRJEB29015, sample SAMEA2737769) | human gut metagenome | biome: human gut; feature: human-associated habitat; material: faeces | place: China | collected 2012 ...
TCCCGGCGTTGACTACGCCCAGATCGGCGGCCACGATACCTACATCAACTCTCTGGATGTCCGCATCCTGGGCTGCGCCGGTGGTTCCATGGTCCGTATCAACGACCATGGCGTTGAGGACGTCGGCCCCCGTTCCGCCCACATCGCTGGCTGCGAGTACGCCTGCTTCACTCCTGAGGAGGAGATCGACGCCGGCCCGCTGACCATCGAGATGCTGAGCCCGAAGCCGGGTGACCCCTCTGACTACGTTGCCGTCAAACTGGCAAGCGGCAAGCGTATCTGCTTCACCAACACCGATGCTGCCAACGTGCTGGGCCTGATCGACGAGAAGTACTTCGCACACGGCAACGCCAGCGCTGCCCGCAAGTGCATGCAGCCCGTTGCTGACAAGCTGGGCATCACCGTTGAGGAGCTGGCTACCCAGATCCTGGACAAGGACTTCGAGAAGGTCAACGCCTGCATCAACGCCCTGGCCGACAAGTATCAGCTGGACCATGACGCCATGAAGCTGGTTGGCTGCGGCGGCGGTGCTGCCTCTCTGGTCCCCTACTGCGCCAAGAAGATGGGCCTGCAATACTCCATCCCCGAGAACGCCGAGGTCATCTCCTCCATCGGTGTTGCCCTGTCCATGGTTCGTGACGTTGTCGAACGTGTTATCCCGAACCCGACCCAGGAAGACATCAAGGAGCTGAAGAAGGAAGCTACCGACGCCGCCATCGGTTCCGGTGCTTCTCCCGACACAGTTGAAGTTCATATCGAGATCGACAGCCAGACCGGTAAGGTCACCGCTATCGCCACCGGTTCTACCGAGGTCAAGACCACTGACCTGCTGAAGGAGTGCGACGAGGCTGAGGCTGAGCAGCTGGCTAAGGAAGACTTTGGTGCCAAGGTCTCCAACATCCATCTGGCTGAGAAGACCGATAAGTTCTACGTCTACACCGGCGACATGGGCGATCGTCATCCCATCCGCATCGTCGATAAGAAGGGCTTCATCAAGGTCCAGTGCTCTGACGGCGTGGCCGCCAAGGTCAAGGCTGGCGAGTACAAGGAGAAGGTCGAAGAGCTGTGGAAGGATATGGCCGTGTTCAAGACTGATACGGTCCTGCGTCCCGACTACTTCGTCTGCGTTGGCCCCCGTGTCTGCGACTACTCCGCTGTTGACCTGGATCAGGTCATGCTGCTGATGGATCTGGACATCATGGATCGTGAGCCCGATGAGGATATCATCGTTGTTGCTTCCGTGAACGACGTCCGCTGATTCAACCCAAATAACACAAAAGACGGCTCCGCGCTCTGCGGAGCCGTTTTTGGAAAGTGAACGAACATGACAAAGGAACGGTTTCAGGAATTACTCAAACCCATTGCCGACGGCCTGTTTGGCAAGCAGCGCACCCGTTATGGCGAGATGCCCCATTACACGGTACGCCCGGTAGGCATGATCGTAGAAGATCTCTGCCGCATCCCCGAGGACGAGTGGGCCAAGTATGCTTTTTCTCGCGAGCCACTGAATGGTAAGTTCAATGATGAACAGCGCCTTGACCTTACCCGTCAGGCCATTGCCTGCGGGCGTGAGTACGCTGAGAAGCTGGCGAAGCAGTACGGCATGCGTGACCCTGAAAAGCTGGCCAAGCAGTTGGGCTTGAATGTGGATTATCCTGATATGCCGCAGAATGCGGAGCGTGTCCTGTTCGCGGAGTTCCGTGAGCCGAACAACATCCACATCTATATGGACGGCGTCCGCAAAGGCCGCGCTTTGTTAAGCGAGCCGGGTGTCTCCCATGCGCTGACCGGCCAGCTGGATATTGCCAAGCTGCTGCTGGGGCATGAGCTTTTCCACTTTGTGGAGGAGAAGTATAAGAAGGAGATCTGGACCCGCACCTATAAGATCGAGCTGTGGGCACCCAAGCCGCTGCATAACCGTTCCGGCGTGTCGGTGCTGGGCGAGATCGCGGCTATGTCCTTTGCCAAGACCCTGACAGGTATTCCCTACTCCCCCTACGTAATGGACGCTTTTTTGGTGTACGGCTACTCGCCCGAAGCCGCCAGCGGCCTATATGAGGAAATGATGGAAAAAACCGGCCGCACGCCCCGCCTGCCGGAGGCTGTTGATACGGACGCAGCCCCCGAGGCTTTGCCGGAATAATGCTTACAGAAAGGTGCGGATTTGCCCCATGAACATTTTCTGGGATGCTGAAAAGTACAAAAAAGATTTTTCGTTCGTGCCGCAGTACGGCGAAGCCGTGATGGATCTGCTGGATGCCGCCCCCGGATCCCGCGTGGTAGACCTGGGCTGCGGCAACGGTGCACTGACAGAGCAGCTGGCTGCCCGTGGCTATGATGTAACCGGCGTGGATGCCTCGGCAGAGATGCTGGAGCTGGCTCGCGAGGGTCACCCGGACCTGAAGTTCCTGCCCGGCAACGCGCTGGACTTTACGCTGGACGAGCCGGTGGACGCGGTGTTTTCCAATGCCGTGCTGCACTGGATCGATGCCGACAAGCAGCAGGCCATGCTGGACCACATTGCCAGCCAGATCAAATCTGGCGGCCTGCTGGTCTGCGAGTTTGGCGGCAAGGGCTGCGCCGAGACGGTGCATGCTGCACTGGAAAAGCGGTTTGCCGCCCATGGGCTGCATTATCTCCGCACCTTCTACTTCCCTACCGTAGGCGAGTACGCGCCGCTGCTGGAGAAGGCCGGTTTCCGTGTGGAGTTTGCCACGCTGTTTGACCGCCCCACCAAGCAAAACGGCCCGGACGGACTGGCCGATTGGATCCGTATGTTTGATACGGCTCCCTTTTCCGGGGTCGATCCCGCGCTGGCGGCACAGATCATCGACGAGACCGTAGAGGATCTGCGCCCCGTGCTGCTGCACGACGGCGTGTGGTACGTAGACTACGTGCGCATCCGCTTTAAGGTGCGCAAGCTGTAATTTCCTGTAATATACAAAAATCCGCTGGGTTGCAACGCCCAGCGGATTTTTTATTGTGTATTGGAGTTATTTAACGAGGTACTCATCCAGCACGCCGTCCACATAAGCTTTCTGCTCATCGGTCAGGGGGCTGAAGGGACGGCGGGCCTCGCCGACGGGGTAACCCTGACGGGCCAGCTCGTACTTGATGGCGGGGATCAGGCCCACACGGCACATAGCCTCCATGCAGTTGTTGGCTTTGTGCTGCAGGGCGAGGGCTTCCTCACGTTTGCCTGCGTCGAACAGGTCGAAGATCTTCTTGTAGTGGGGCAGCATCATGTTGAAGGTGCTGCCGATGGAACCGCTGCTGCCCAGGGCCTGGCCAGCAACCATCGTTTCATCGTAACCGTCAAAGGCGATGAGGTCTGGGTTCAGGTTGAGGATGCGCTCCATCTGGAACAGGTTGTAGTTGGTCTGCTTGACGCCCAGGATAGCACCGCTCTTGAACAGCTGGATGTAATCCGGGTTGGCAACGTCAAATTCGCGGTGGGTATTGCCGGGGAAGTTGTAGATCAGCACCGGGCTTCCGGAAGCTTCAGCAATGTCGTAGTAGTAGCGGCAGACCTCTTTGGGAGAGAAGCCATAGTAGAACGGGGCGGTGGCGGCAACCACATCGTAGCCCATGCCCATAGCGGCCTTGGCGTAGCGGACGGCCTCGGCGGTGCCGATGGCGCCCACGTGGGCGATCAGATTAGTTTTACCGGCGTAGGCTGCGGCAGCTTCAAACACCTGCACGCGTTCGGCTTCGGTCAGCATAAAGCACTCGCCGCTGCTGCCGCCCACAAAGAAGCCTGCAGCGCCCTCGTTGATGTTGCGCTGCATCAGTTTTTTCAGCGCGGCAGCGTCCACATTGCCCGCCTGGTCATACGCAGTAATGCTGGCTACGTAGATACCGGCCAGTTCCTGTTTGGTTTTCATATTGACTCCTCCTGCACCTGGTTGCAATTAAACAAACCATTCTTAACTGTATGATAGCACAGGACTGCGGCACATACAATTGACTTTTACGCCAAAAAAGAAGGGGGACTTTTCAGCGATTCGACAGGATTCACACAGGCAGCTCGGTCCAGCAGGTCAGATGGTGCATGGCTCGCACAATGTTGCACTGCTCCAGCAGGGTGCCTGCACCATCGCACATGGTGGGGTACCACATGGGATGGCTGAGCTTGCCGTCTGTACCAACAAGGGCGGTCCAGCCGGCTGCATACTGGAAATGCAGGTGGCTCAGCAAGCCGCCATGGGCACGGGCGGTGCGCTCCGGCATCGGCGGCATGGCCAGCAGGCAGCGGAACTGCGGGTGCTGCAGGGCACCGGCGGTCTCAAACTTGGCACAGACTTTTCCCTCCAGCCCTTTTTCCAGCGCGCCGGTAAAGTGGTAAACGGCGCTGTCCAGCGGCTGACCGGCAGCATCCAGCCAGGTGATGCGCAGGTCCTGGGCGTTGGCAGCTTCAATCTGCCAGCCACCCAGTACGGGGCCTGCCAGTGCCGTGCCGCACGCCCGCTGCCAGAACGTTTTTACGCCCGCCTGAAACATCGGCAGGGCTTTGGCGGCTTCTTCGGCCTGCGTCCAACATGCCTGCATGGCGGGGGCGGTACTGACCAGATAGCTCTCAAAATTCTGCCAGCTGCCCAGCCAATCTTTTTGTTGGTAGTTCATCGTCCTCTTTCCTCCTTGTCGTTCCACTGGATCACGCGGTCGCACCAATCGGCGGCCAGTTCTTCATCGTGGGTGATGACCAGCACGATTTTGCCTGCCCGTTTTAACTGCTGCAACAGCTGGCCGACCTGCTGCATGTGGGCATGGTCCAGGCCGCTGGTGGGCTCGTCCATCACGATCAGATCCTTGCCGGAGAGCATGGCCGCGGCCACCACAACGCGCTGCTTCTGCCCGCCGCTCAGGCTCATGGGGTGGCGGTCGGCCAACGTGGTCAGGCCCAGGGCGGCCAATATCTCGTCACAGCGTTCCGGTTGGGCAGCGCCCAGCAGCACTTCCTCCCGCACGCTGTCGCTGAACATCTGATAGTTGACATCCTGCATAACCAAAAAGCTGCGGCGGGTGCAGCTGCGGGGCTTGGCCGGTGCGCCGTCCCAGAGGATCTGCCCGCCCAGAGGTTTGAGCAGCCCGCAAAGGGTGCGTGCCAGCGTACTTTTGCCAATGCCGTTGTGGCCCATCAGGCCCACGATCTCACCATAGGCCAGCGAGAAGTCAGGCAGTGTGCAGATGGGGCTGCGCTTGCTGTAGCCCAAGGTCAACCCTTTGCTTTGAATGGCCGCCTGCGCCGGGGCTGGCCCATTGGAGGCCGCCGACTTTTCCCTCAAGCGGGCGCGGCAGGTTGCCAGTTCCCGGGCACGCAGACCGCGGGCGGTAAGTGCCTTCGCCGTGAGGGCGGCAAACGCGGCAGCCGTCCACTGGGCAGCCAGGCGGCCCTCCTCAAAGAAGAAATAGCGGTCCGCCAGGTCGGTGATCCAGGCCAGGCGGTGCTCTGCCAGTACGATGGTGACGCCCGCCTCTTTCATTGCGGCGATCATATCGTGCAGCTGTACGATGGCTCCGGCGTCCAGGTTGCTGGTGGGTTCGTCCAGCACCAACAGGCGCGGACCCAGCATGCTGGCGGCGGCAAAGGCGATGCGCTGCTTCTCGCCGCCAGACAGGCAGAAGATACTGCGGTCCATCAGCCCAGTCAGGCCGAACCGCCGGGCGCAATCCTGCACGCGGCTGCGGATCTCGGCCGAGGGCATCCCCACATTCTCGCAGGGGAATGCCAGCTCGGCGGTGGTGTCCACATTAAAATATTGGGTCTTGGGGTTTTGGAACACGCTGCCCACCAGCGGCACGTATTCCTCGATGGCGGCGGTGCCTGCCAGCAGGTCGCCTACGCGGCAGCTGCCCAGCATCCGGCCGGGGAAAAACGCTGGAGCCAAGCCGTTGAGCAAACGGGTGAAGGTGGTTTTTCCGCAGCCGCTTTTGCCGCACAGCAGCACGCACTCCCCTGCCCCGATGGACAGGGTCACGTCCTGCAGAGCCGGGGTCTCGCTTCCCTGGTAGGTAAAGCCGACGGCACTGGTCTCAATCAGCGGAGCGTTGGTATTATTTTCTGCCATCACAGCACACCTCCCCAGAAAAGCAGCATCGGCAGCGTGCAGAGCAGCGGGTAGAGAATGTCCGCCGCCTTGGGGCACAGTTCGATCATGCTGGTGTGCCGCCCCGGCAGGCCGATTCCTTTCGTCAGCGCCGCGACCGAGAGGTCCTGCGCCACGTTGTTACCGTTCATCAGCAGTGGCATCAGGATGTACTCCAGCGATTGTGCCGGGTGGAGCAGCAGCGCCGCTTTGCCCTCAGCGATGCCGCGCAGCGCCATGGCCGCGCGGATCTGGCGGTAGTCCTCGCCCACCGTGGGGAAAAAGCGGATGACCACCGCGCAGGGAATGATGACGCTTTCCGGCACGTGCATGCTGCGCAGCGCGCAGACCAGTTCCCCCGCCGTGGTAGTGGAAAACGCATACGCACCGGTGATGATGCAGGGCAGCATCATGCGGATGCCTACCGAGAAGAGGGCCACCACATTGAGAAACGGGCTGTTCTCGGCCCGGGGCACGGCCCATAGGTCCAGCGCCAGCAGCACACCGTAGATGGCTGTCAGCCGCAGCCCAGCCGCATAGCACCCGGAGAGGAAAAACAACAGCAGAAACAGCGCCGCCATGATAGCCTCCGCCGCCAGGCTGACGTGGAAAAAGAGCATCAGGTTCGCCAGCAGCAGCAAATACAGCTTGGCACGCGGGTCCATGCGGAACCGCATCAGACGATACCTGCTTTGGCGAAGTGTTTTTTGATCATCTTTTGACCAAACAGCCCGCCAATGACCGCGCACACCAGAATAGACATAAGGCAGACAATGAAAGTTCCCGTGTTGATGGGCGCAAACAGGGCGTCGATATAGGCGGCGTCCTTGCCGCGGGCCTGCAGGGCGGCCACGTAGGCATCCTTCATGAACCACAGCGGCAGAATGGGACCGGTAAGGCCGTAGGAGAACAGGATGTAGCTGACGAACAGCAGCTTGCGGTCATAATACTTGCCCAGCGAGGCCACCCAATCGGCCAGGACGCCGAACAGGATGTTGGCAGCAAAGGACAACACAAAGTGGCCGGAGACGAAGAAAAACAGCCCCATGACCAGACCCATGATGGTGATGCCGCCGAACTTTTGCAGTTTGGCCGCCAGCAGCATGTAGACGCTGCCGGAGATCAGCGCCGCGATGGCAGGCAAAAAGATGTTGGACACACCAGGCAGCAGCAACGCGCTGGCAAAGGTGGCGATGGTGACCAGCACAAAGTAGATAGCCGTAAACACGCCGATGGAGATCAGATCCGGGATGGTAAGTTTGTTGTTGGATTGCATAAGTACCCTCTCTATAAAAAAGTTAGTATGAGCTAACCTTTGGCACATAAAAATTCCCCGCACGCAAGGTGTAGGGAATCTGGTTAGCTGTGAAGCATGGTTAGTATAACATAACCATGCGTTTTTGTCAAGTAGCGGCAGGTTGTGCCGGGCTGGAAGTTTCTGCCTGCTGACGGGTCCAGTGCAGTATCTTCTCCGCCATGCGGTCCGGGTCCACGGGCTTGGCCAGGTAGTCGTTCATACCAGCGTCTTTGCACTCCTGCGCAGCCTCCCTGGTATCCTGGGCCGTCATGGCCAGGATGGGCACCCCAGCTGCCGGGTACGGCAGGGCGCGGATCTCCCGCGTAGCTGCCAGGCCGTCCAGCACCGGCATCATCACATCCATCAGCACAACGTCAAAGCGCCGGGGTTCGGCTTTGACTTTTTCTACAGCTTCCCGGCCGTTCCAGGCCTTGGCCACGGCCGCACCGCGCTCGGTCAGATAAAATTCAGCGATCTCCATATTGATCTCATTGTCCTCGACCAGAAGCACCTGCACACCGGCCAGCTTGCAGGATTTGTCCGTGCTGATAAGCGCCTGCGTTTCTTCATCCTGTGTGTCCACCGCAAAGGGCAGGCGGAACGCAAAGGTCGTGCCCTGCCCCAGGGTGCTGCTTACCTGGATGGAACCGCCCAGTTTGTTCAGCAGCTCCTTGACGATAGACATCCCCAGGCCGGTGCCCTTGTACTGGGTGCGGGCATCGGATTTTTCTTGCGTAAAGGGGCGGAACAATTCGTTCTTTACAAACGCCTCGCTCATGCCCACGCCGGTATCGGTGATGGTAAACTCGTACCAGACGGTGCCGTTCTCATAGGAAAGTTCTTTGGTATAGGTGTCTATGCGGCCGTTGGGGCGGTTGTACTTGATGGCATTGCTGAGCAGGTTCACCATGATCTGCCGCAGCTGCACGGGGCAGCCGATCAGATGGGTGTGACTGCACTCCGGTTTATGGCGGATGTGGGTGATGCCGGTCTCGATCAGCTGGGCGTCCACAAGGTCCGCAGCTTCTTTCAGCAGCGCGGTCAGCTCAAAGGGCACCTTTTCCAGCGTAGTCTCCTTGGATTTCAGCTTGCTCATGTCCAGCACGTCGTTGACCAGCGCTTGTAAGTGGCTGGCGGAAAGCTGGATCTTTTGCAGGCAATCGTCCACACGGGCTTCATCGTCCCGGTGGCTGCGGATGATGTCCAGCATGCCCATAATGCCGTTGATGGGCGTGCGCACATCATGGCTCATGCGGTTCAGGAATTCGGTCTTGGCCTTGCTCTCGAAGTCAGCCGCCTGATAAGCGGCCTCCAGGCGGCGGTTCTCCTGCTCATCCTTTTCGTGGAAGGCCGAGGTGTCTTTCAGCAGTATGATGCCGTAGATGATCGTCCGCTCGTGGCCCAGTTGGCGGTCGTAGACGGTGTCCTCAGACATCAGCATCGTTTTCTGCAGCCAAATATGCCCGCCGTCAGCGGTAGTCTCCTGGTATTCGACGGTCACCTGCCGCTCGCCGTTGCGGTAGCGTTCCAGCATCTTAGCTGAGGAGTCCATAATGCGGAAGTTCTCCCGTGTGTCCGGGCTGACCAGATCGCTTCGGATGCGGCAGTATTCGTCGTAGGAGCATGGCACCTCCACCTTGGCGTTGATGCGCTCCCGCGCGCCCTCACGGCAGAAGATGTTCTCCACGCTGTCGTGGGTCAGGTCCACGGTGTAGACGGCCTCGGCCGTCTGCATCAAGGCGTCCACGTAGTCGCCGCTTTCCAGGATGGATTGCTTGACCTGCTCGTAGTATTGGGTCAGGGGCTTGCGCTCGTTGACAATTTTTTCGTCGCTGTCACGGAAATATTCTACGCCCAAGACAAAGTGATGCAGCTTGCCGTCGACCGCATCGCCATACAGCGCGGTCAGACGGCCGCGGTGGATGGTATCTTCGTCTTTGCGTTGGAACTCCAGTACCAGCGGCGCGTCCGGTTTTAACACCTGCTGCAAGTTGGCCAGCTGCAGCGCGTCGCGCAGGGCATGCCGCTGGCCTGCCTCGCACAGCTGCCAGGCGATCTGCTCGGCAGCGCCGGTGTAGTTTCCATCCGCCGCCAGAAAAGTCTCTGCCCCGGCGCGCAGGGCACGGTAGCGGTCCTGCTGGGCGTCGCAGTACATGCACGACGAGAAATGGTAGCCCTGCTTTTTGACAAAGTTGAGCATGGCCAGATTGGTGCGGTGCTGTACATCGGCCTCCTCCATCTTGGCGCGGTTTTTGTCGATGTACATGTTTTTGTCGGCCTCGCGGAACAGTTCCCGCATGGTGGGCCCTTCCAGGTCGGTGGAAAGACCGTAGCCGACCGCGTAGCTTATCGGCATTTCGGGGTGGTGGGCTGAGTAGTCCAGAATATGATGACGAATTTGCTGCAAGCAATGGCGCACGGCGGCATGGTCCATCCCGCGCAGAATCATCAGGAATTCATCGCCGCCATCGCGGCCCACAAACTGGTCCTCAGGCGCAGCGGTGCGCAATTCCTGGGCAAAATTGCGGATATACTCGTCACCCTTTTCGTGGCCCATTGTATTGTTGATAGTGCGCAGGTTATTTAGGTCAAACACGCAAACGGCGACCTGCTCCTCTGCTGGAATCGATTCCTTCCGGTTCAGCAGTTCCTCGCATTTGTTTTTGTTGGGCAGGCCGGTAGCTTCATCTTTGTAAACCTTGGTTTGCAGCACACGGTTCTGGGCTGCAAACTGCAGCGCGTTGAACAGCTCCAGGGCAATCAGCGCCACCAGGTCAACGATGTCCGCTACGGCTACATTTTCTAGGTAACTCAAAATTGTGGCACGGCGCTGGGAGTAGGCCGCCGCCAGGCCGGTTGCCTCATCGCAGATGGCAAAGAAGTCCTCACTCTGCTGGATAATATCGGTTTGGTGGCAGCCGACCGTGCGCACGAGCTGGATCTCCTTTTTCAGCGTTTCAAACTCATCGGAAAGCTCGGCCATTTTGTTTTGGAAGTTAATGTCGTTCAGCCGCACCAACTGCAGCTCCTTACTGCCAAAGCGCAGACCTGCGATAAACGAGGTCACATCATCGATCATGCCGTCCTGCGGCAGGCTGGCGTTTTCCAGCTTGATGATGCGCTGTGTCTCGCCGCGAACCAGGCCCGCATAGTTGACCACCCGCGCCGTGCCCTGGATCTGCCCCACCACCTGCATGATCGCCACGATCACGCCGATTAAAACGGTGGTCAGCACCATCATCAGCACCCGCGGAATATAGGCATTTTTCTTACCTGCCTTTTTCAAAACGTCACCTCTGATCCACAAAAACAGTTTATTTTATTGTAACGAATTTTGTCGAAATAAGCAAGTCTTACACTTTCAATAATGATATTGTATTTATAGTGAAATCCTTATGAATCCTTCTCTCGCCCAAATGGGTGTCGGTTGTTGGATTAAGTACGGCGGCAAATGCGTCTGGTGCGTGACTTTCTCCTACTCCATACAATCCCATAACGCACAATCTCCCCTTGCCCATCATCCGGGCAGGGGGAGATTTCTTTTTTCAATTGGAGCTTCTCTCTCGACAGAATTACGCGAGTTTGGTAAAAGTGTGGTATGCGTAATGCATACAAAAAGAAAAGCGCCAAAATCAAACGAATAATCGTCAGATTTTGGTGCTTTCAGCAAGTGACCCGTGCGGGAATCGAACCCACGTTAACGGCGTGAGAGGCCGCTGTCTTAA